>JAABUL010000730.1_pt1 | contig 68387 bp, 78 predicted proteins | sample 5559151 | NCBI WGS metagenome assembly JAABUL01 (sample SAMN10711876, study PRJNA513368) | rock metagenome | isolation source: Antarctica rocks | place: Antarctica: Victoria Land, Pudding Butte sud | reverse complement strand
GCTTATCAACTCACCGTCCTGCTGTCAGTGGTGTAATCTCGTCTTCGTCACGGTGGACCATGGGACGAAGGAGGTCGATTGGCCTAGCTTGGAACACTTGATGCACACGACGGTAGCTGCGATATCCACACGTTTGTCATCTGGTTCGTTTGCGAAGTCCTTGGAGTCGTAGGAGTTTGATGAAATCCCTCGGGCTTCAACAACCAGAGCTTCCCGAACGCCGACATTTCTAGATTCAGCTTAGCGCTTGACTAAAGTGGAAGGAAGTCGGAGAGTTTGGGAAGGCACGACCAACACCTCATCTGGTCAATGTTCAGCCTCCTGCGGCCGCTGCATACCAAATTTCCGGAACTCCGGGCTCGACGATGGCCTCGAGTGAGCACCATATACGGACGTACTACCAACGGAGATTCGCGTAGAAAGTCAGAGAATCGTTCACTCAACACCAGCCACGCCCCGAAGCAACAACGACCATGGCGACATCTCCATACATTGGCCATCGAGACAAGCTGCGATGACACTTCTGTGGCGATTTTACGCGTCTCTCGAGATGATAGCGGTACAGGCGAAGGTGCTTCGAAGCTGAAGTCGGAGGTACTTTTCCATGAGAAAGTGACTGCCAAGTCAGAGTCTTATGGTGGCATCCACCCACTTGTGGCACTGCACTCGCATCAGCAGAGCCTTGGTCCGCTGGTTCAGAAGGCTCTAGAGCAGCTCGATGCCATTTCTTGCGGCCGCAATGGCGAAAGAAGGAAGGGTGCGCAGTGGCGACCTGACTTCGTCTCTGCAACCCGTGGTCCAGGTATGCGCTCGAATCTCTCCGTAGGTCTGGATACGGCGAAAGGTCTCGCATTGGCTTGGGGTGTCCCGCTGCTCGGAGTGCACCACATGCAGGCGCACGCCCTTACGCCGCGTTTGTGCTCGACATTGCCATCGACCTGTGACCCAGGGCAGACCACCACTCTCAGCAGAGGCGGCGGCAGCAGTATCCACACTCCGCCTCGGCTCCCTCAGGCTGTGCAGCCAGACTTCCCGTTTCTGAGCGTACTGGCCAGTGGCGGACACACCATGCTTATCGAGTCCAAAAGCCTGGTCGAGCACAAGACGCTGGCCGAGACAGGGGACATCGCCATTGGCACTTGTCTGGATAAGACCGCAAGAGCCATTCTTCCGCCTGAACTACTTGTCCCACCTTATGGACGAGCTTTGGAGAAGTTCGCCTTCCCGGATAGCGAGGAGTCGTACAAATACACTCCTCCGGCTCGCCGGCAGGAGGAACTTGAGGTCAAGGAGACGATGTGGGGATGGTTTATTGGCCCACCTCTTGCCGGGACAGGGTACGGCAAAAGTAACAAGAGGATGCTGTACTCGTTCACGGGCATGTTCACGCACGTCGACAGACTTATGGCTGTCAACCCTGATCGTTCTGTCGAAGAGCGGAGGGATATGGCGCGGGAGGTCATGCGTATTGCGTTTGAGCATCTCGCCTCGCGAATCCTGCTTTACTTGAAAGAGCTCTCTCCTTCGGAGCGGAAGAACATGAGCACGGTCGTCGTCTCTGGAGGCGTGGCTGCAAATACCTTCTTACGGCATGTACTCCGGGCTTTCTTGGATGTCCGAGGTCACAACAATGTCAAGTTAGAGTTTCCGCCCATCGAGTTGTGTATGGACAATGCGCTCATGATCGCCTGGGCAGGAATGGAAATGTTCAATGCGGGCTACGAAAGTAGCCTGGACGTCCAGCCGATCCGAAAATGGAGTATGGATTCTGCTGCTGAAGATGGAGGCATCCTGGGGGTTGGTGGATGGCGAAACTGGGATCCCCAGGCCTGAAACCCCTCAGCTTACTACTTTCAAACGTCCACCATATGACCCAGCATGACCGCGCTCCCGAGACACTTCCTCTAGCAGCGAGCCGACGTTGCAGACTTATCCTCGAACCGTTACTCTCACGCGATGCTGACGCTCGTGGTTGTCCAGCAATCCCAATCGATGTCTCCTGCAATGGTAGCAAGCAACCAGAAAGCACAGCTTGCACTCGCCGACGGTGTTCTTCTTGTGCTTACCACAAACCGGACACATGTGGCGGCCCTTGAACCTACGCCACCGCTGTGGATGCGTGCATTCGTGATTCTCTCGCACCTGCTGGACGATACCTTGGATCCGTGCTTGATGAGCAGGGTTGTCTTGTTGGAGCTGAGCTGGCGGTACCCGCGGTCGTGCTGGCTGAAGTGGGTTCCGTCGGGCAGCTTGTTGTTGGATGGCTGGTGGCCGGCGATTGACAACCTCTTCCGCCCGATTGTAGAGGCGCTGCTCGTCGCGCTGTGCACAGTCGCAGGTCTTCCAACGTACACCACAGATGTAGCAAAATTCCCGCCGGCAGACACAGCTGTGATGGATGTCAGTACGCATTCAGTCAATCGAAACAAAGTGGACTGGAACTCACGTCATATGGTTGCATCCATGATACAGCTCGATGATCCGACCGCACTCACAACGCCTCCATCCTTGCCTCTCCGCTTCCTCTAAAGCTTGCTGCAGGGCGACGTCTTGTGGACAGTCTCCGGCGTGTTGAGCGGCCTTGCACATAGCACATGTGTATTCACCACAAGCCGTGCAGTCAGCAACACCATCGCGAATCGTGAGCGGAGGGATGAAAGCGGAGCATGTCTGATTGTGGCAGTAAGTGCGGTCTGCTGTTGTGAGCTCGATCGCTTTTGCCTCGAACTCTTCGGCGCGTTGTGGACCAAGGAAGTATTTGGCACTGTCCAGCGATATTGCCTACTGGCAGCATCGAGGTGGGAAATAGGCTTCATCCGTCGTGGCTTGCCTAAACAACCGACTAACGCAGCCTGAGCAGTAGATGTGATCGCAAGCTGTGATGGCGAGTTCGTTCTGTGGAAGCTCATCTGCACAAGCGATGCATGTTGCTGTCTCGGCGTCGCCCGCGGGTGGGATCTCAACATCCTCCTCCTCTTCTATGGACTCGTTGTCGCCTCCCACGAAATTCTCGCCGCCGTCCACATTCGGGTCGTTCTCGGCCATATCTTCGGCAGCCAATTGAAGGGCCAACTGACGATCCTGCTCGATCTGGTGTTCATGCTGAGAGATTTCGCCTTCCGCTCCTTCATCGATACTCTCCGCGAAACTCCGATCAGCCTCGATCTGTTTTTCCTGCTCATATATTTGGCGGGCCAGCTGCTCGTCTCGAAGAGTTTCGTCATTCTGGCGAGCGTTTGTTGTTCTTCTCAGCGGCAGCGCTCCGAGACGGTGGAAGTAGCTCATGGTGGGTGTAGAGTGGTGTATGAAAGGTTCCAGAAGTGAGATCGAGAACGATATGAGATTCGCCAGTCGTAGCAGTGTGAAAGTGTAGTGAGAGCAATCTATGGAAGGAGATGCGAAAGAAGTGAGGACAGCACAACAAGTAAAGTAACTTGCCTGCTAAGGTGAACCAACGGACCAAAGATCAAATGAGACTGTCCTTATATTAGGTGGTGTTCGAGTTCACAGCTTGTGAGACGAGACATATGATAGGCCTTGGCAAAGGAGGCGGTAGGTGAAGTGAATGTGGTCAATGAAGAGACCACAGAGGCGACTTCGCCGGTTAGTGCTACGATTTCGAGGGCCATAAGTGGATACCCAATGGGAGCCAGCTACTCCGAGCTGAACGTTCTTTACAGACATCCATGATCCATTGACCACCGAAGCAGATTCTTTGCTTAATCGTGTGCTGGAGAGGAAGCAAGAGAAGAAGCGAACGTAAAGGGAAGTGAAGTCCATGGTTGTTAGTCAGCTGACACTTCATATCCATATCGACACGATAACGAATCAATCCGCTCGTCATCAGCGGCAAAAATGGACCGAGGAAGAAGACTGGATGTCTCGCCTGCAACCCACGCCACACGCGCTGCAATAAAGCCCTTTCGAAGTGTGGTTTGCAGAATAGTAGCCTGTCAACACTCGCACCCAGTCTTCTGCACAATCTGGCCATTCTTGGGAAGCTCAGCGACGAGAATAACTTTGTACCTCAACAACAGGCCTGACATTCCCTTCATAAGCATGATGTCTCAATGGAGATCTGGGTTCCGATACGATATCGTATATATCGACTGCCGCCGAGTCGCGGCGCTCTCGCATACGCTGCCCGCCTCGGCCCAACTGCTAACCTTGTTCTAAATCCAGCGCCTTCGTCCCCATCATTCAGGTGCTTCAGTCGCCGCCGCACCTTCATCCGCCATCGGATATCGTGACGACTGGTGGCAGAATTGCGGAGTATCTCGCCGCCGCCTCCGCCCGGCGACCCACAGCACAGCGGACACCTCGCCACTGATATCTGCCGACGATCTTACATATTGCCCTAGGCCAAAGGGTATTCACGACAACGCAGCAGCCCTCCCTAATCCGCAAGCACGCACGGTATTGCCGCCACTTCTGAGGCAACGGAACAATGGGAGCATATCTCCACTTCACTTGAATCCCGGTGAGCATGCTGTATGAAGCTGGCAGCGAAGGATGCGTTCGGCGCAGTCTGGATGCCTCCATCGCTCTGCAGCATTGCGAAACGGGGTCGCGGCATGGATCAGACCAGATCGAGCGACCTCTAAACCCACCCTAGCGGTCTCACGCCATCGTCTGCGGGCGTGTACGGTGCTGCCCGCTGGTGGACGTCGCTGCAAATACTTAACGCCATCGATGAGGAGCTTCAGTGGATGCCGCGGGAGTCTTGACGTCTTCAGGAGGTGGAAGGTGAGTGGTACGGATTCTGTCTTAAGATAACTTTCCCATCCTCTGTTGTCGCTATCACATCTCTCAAAAATCCCTCCCAACCAAATTTCCCAGCAGCCACATGCGCACACGGAACCTTGACTGCCCACCTCGCCGGCGCTCCTCAGCAAGCCCTGTCAGGTTCGGAAAAGACACCAGCCGCGCCCTGCATGCTGTATTCCCTACCTTTCGTAAGTGCTCGTAGCACCCCCGTCTCCACCACTCAACACCGTGATCTACCCTCCATTCTGCCGCTCTCCCCCGCAAATCACACCTTACGTATCCTTCGAGCCCGACTCTCTCCGCCAGTATCCTCATTCAGGCTCCACTAAGAAGCTGCTCCATCACTGCACGTCGCCGATCGAGGACAAAAAGGGGCAGTTAGATCCAAACAACACGCCAAGGCAGCGACCATTGATCGGCACGAAGAGATGTGAGCACATATAAAGGCCAGCACCGGCGCAAGGATTGCCAGGTCGAGTAGCTGGGACATCTTGCAGTCGTCCCTATTCACCACTACTCAGCACAGTCGATCGAAACCTAACTGCGGCATCTTATTCCAGCGTTGCTGGCCGCCTCGCCGGGGGACCGCTGCACGCGTGGGATCTAAGTACGGTCGTGGTGTAGGAATAGCGGACCTCCGCGCTCAGACCACAACTCACGTCATCGTTCGCCACGATAGACTAGCCACACCACTGAAACGGACCATCATATGAAGATGCATCAGCAGATATTTTCCAACAACAGCAGTGGTATTTCGACTTCTCCTCACCCATCGAATCTCTCTTCACACCTTGACTCTCTGTTCCATACTCCAACATTTCACAAGACATAAGGTAGGCAGCAACCACGCACGACAAGCGCAAGACTGCGATGCTGTCCACACACAAGCTCTTCTAGAGATCACCAGTCGCCGCCGTCCAGTCAACCCCCGCACCCACTTCTTTCCGCCCTACATCCTCCCCTCCACGCCACCCTTCCTGGCCATTCAAAAAATCAAAGCTCCAGCAAATTTCAGTCAATACAGCACGCGGCCTTCAAGACGGCAATGAATCATACGTCGCCATCCTCGAAATTCTGCAAGACCACCAGAACAAGCACATCGCACCGTCAATTGATATAAGATTTCAGCTTCGCGCACCAGCTCATAAAGAGATCGTCAGCACCGCCGAACTGGGCGCTGTTTATCCTACAACCACGCAACACATCCTGACGCATTCGCCACTGAGTAAAGAAGAGGCCGCCAGCACCGCCAAAGCGGCGCACTTCCCTCATTTGAAGGTCTCGCTCGGAGTCGACCAGCTGCCAAGTATGCATGAACCGAGTTTGGGTTCGATGATGCGGTACGTCTCTCCAGTCTGCCGCTGCTCACTGGCCCTCAAACATCAGAAGGTAAGTATGAGCTCATTATCTTTTTTATCAAGTCTCTCACTATCCATGCAAAAGCCAGCATGCTTCACACATTGATGCTTCAACGCACGCCACGGAGCGGCCCCCATACTTTCTCGCACCATTCCTGCCACGTCTTGATGCTGCTGACCTTGAGCATGCAACCTCACCAGCCGAGCGACCAGCATCCAGTCCCACATCACCTCGGCGAGCAGCGCAGCCCACGGCTAGATGAGTGACCACGAAGTGAGCACGCCGACCAAGGACGGCATCAACAAAGTCAACGCTCCCACAACGACGGCGCCAACAAGGTCAACACTCCTCTCAACGACGGTGCCAACAAGGTCAACACTCCCATCACCGCTGGCGTCCGCTGAAAAGGTCAACACGCCTACCAAGAAACGCGTCAGCGTCGCTGCGCTGATAGTCACGGATAACTCTGGTACTGCGCACCGTAGCCAAGTCTCACCTCTTTTCATCTTGCAGCTGCTACCCTTGACTGTCCACTGATCGATGTAGCACCCAAGTCGTGAAGAGCAGTGAGCTCAGCACCATCGACCTGTCGCCGACAGAGCTGCAGCCAAGCAATATACGACTACCTGGACTTCTGCGACGCCTTCTACCTTTCTCAAGCGAGCAGGTACTTCCACAACCATAATCAACTCCTAGGTCATTTCTCGCAGAAACACAAGCGACTCGCTCTTGCCAGCCCTTCGCCAGGCGAGCAGACACTTCCACCGACAGATCAAACGGCGATACCGATCCGCAGACAGCAAAGCTAAAGTCCTGCGCAAGGCTCATTCCCAACAGAAACATCCGTCTATAAAATCCTGGGTGAGTCTCATTGCTCGACTGGTTGGCTTTATCTTCGCGGCCTTTCTTGTCACGATCCCAAGACCTCACCGCGCAGAACATATGAAAGATAACGCAAAGAGCTTCGCTGCGACTCTGTCCTTGCTGCTGGCGTCAGATGTGGTTCCGCCTTTCACTAGAATGCGATACAATGAGCAGGACGGCTCGAGCTTGCTGTCGCCTATCAACATTACCCGGACGGCATCGCGACGAGGAAAGCCGACGCTCATCAGAAAAGCTCAATTGCCACCCATTCTCTTGACCAGCATTATTGCAAGCTCGACTGACCGACCTGGAGCTTCTGCATCTCGAATATGCGCACCCTTATCCAGATACAAGTTTGCATCCCAACTATATGTAATGCCAGAGCTTACCGAGACCGATGTACCATACTTCTGTCGACCGAGGTGGCTGTGCTCCAGCAGTTGTGATGAGTAACCATACGATGTTCCTTTTCTACGAAGAGTGATGTCGTCGCCGCTCCGGCCTCGTCAACCTCACTGCTGGTCCCTCGCCTCCCGCCAACCTGCGACTCCCGTCAACCTCGGTGTTAACCTTTATCAACCTCACTGCTGGACCTGCGGCCGGCGATCACATCACACGAGCACATCAACGTCGCAGCCATTGTTTCCTGCCTTCGCGCACAGCTCTACGACTACTGTCGCTTTCCACCGCCTATATCACTCCATCACATCCCACACATCACCGTTGACCCCGCGAACTTCGTCAATTTCACTGCTAAGCCTGCGTTCGCCAACAGCCTCGCATCAACTTCGTACCCAGCCACTTAAGCCACTTCAAGGAGTGCTGTCGGGATCTTTCGTTCTAGAAGAATATTGCTGCCGCCAACTTTGAAGAGTTTCAGCGACCTCGAGTGAGCAGTTTCTGCAACTGATTAAGGTCGACCTGGATTCGAGGAGTGCTCATCTGCAATCTCCCTGTCAAGCTCGGGTAAAATCGGTAATGTGGAACTCTCTTCCCGCCGAGCATCGTGATGCAGGCAAGCAGACCCGAGGGCGCTCATTGCTTACATTCATACTTCACCATGAACCGAGGAAATAGACAGCACAACTTCAGTATCTAGAGTGATCATGATTCCCAAACGCATTGTAAACAAGAATATTTGTGCTGTCTGCGAACTCAATTCCTCGATGACTTTGAGGACGATCTTCGTTGCGGTGTTGCTCGTGTGATGTTTGCCGTGCGGCTGCTCCCGGAAACCTCACTTCACGACATACGCGAAATGGACTCGCATGGCCTTCGCACATTTGCCAGTCGTACGAGCGGTGAACTACCTTCCTGTCAGGTCGTCCAAAAGTTCCAGACCAATCGGGCGTCCGGTCTTCACAGTCCAGCCCAAACTTACTGGTAGACCCAATGCGTTTATGTATGGTCTATCGACATTTTTGCCTCTCTCCTGCGGACGATGCTGGACGCGAACGGATTTTCTTATGTAGTCATCGTCCAAGAATGTTGAATGTTTCGGCTGCGAGTGGCGATGTCCAGCCATACCTCGAATCTACGCCTACGCTCAACCCAGAACTTAACATCTGCACTGCTTCTCATGGAGACTGGACTTAGAAGGATCTTGATGGACCATAACCCGCCATCGTCGTCCACAATATACCAGCTAGTGCAGCAGCGCGTTCTCGTGGTCCACTCCTCTAGGTATATCACCCGCTTACCACCTATTCCTACTGCTTCCGTTTCTCGATGTTAAAAGTGGACGTTAATGGACTTCGACGGTCTATACTAAGCCATCAACATCTATAATCTACAAGCCAGTTTGGTAGGGGGTTCTCGTGGTCCACTCCCTGACTGCAACCCTACCTAGATCTCAACAAGCCTCTGTCTGAGGTCTATCTAGGCCTCCTTGCACGGACAATGTTAGATGTGAGTGGCTTATAGTTTAGTATCATCGTCCACAACTTTTAGAGTCTCCTCTGCTCTCCTCGTCGTGTACTGCTCCCCAGCCAAGACCAAGGATATAGCAGGCTTGCCTGTCCTGAGTGCTACATTCTAACATGGATCTTGGACGATCTTGGACAAGTGCCATCCTGCGTTGTCCACAAGTTTTATCACCGTTGGTCTCTTCCTTCGCGTGGTCCGCCCTACGCAGGAACGCCCTTGACTCTTTGGTCTACTTGCTCTGAACCGTGGACAACGGTGGATATCAATTAAAATTACCATTATATCTTAGTATAGTGTAGCCCATGGTCGTCCAGCAGTTTCGGAGCATCGAGTACGTAGTCCAACAAAGTCCATCGCTTCGCCGCCAACACATCCACAGGTGAATTCTCTCCTTCTGGAACATGTGCTATGCGCGTGCCGCCAGCAGCAGGACGTTCTTGGACGTGAGTAACTGGCTCTATACTTTTAACATCGTCCGCCGTTAGAGTCATGGTCGTCCATCCATGCTGGATATACTAACGGTGGACTGAGCCATCACGTGATTTCACATGATCGACAAGACATAATTCTTCACTCTAGTCAAGCACTCTACTCCTACACCATCTGCTAACACGACGAGGTCGTTCAGACGTCTATACCATATCCTCGCACGTCCTCGTCGTCGAGAAATCAACCAAAAAGAAGTTGGAAAAATGAACATCCACTAGAGCGGTTGGATGATCAGCCAATCACTCTCACCTTGCCAAGAAAGTGATGAAGTGAATAGAGTGATGAAGTGAATAGAGTGATGAAGTGAATAGAGTGATGAAGTGGAGGGATGGGTATTGATCCAGGTCCCTTGGTAGGCAGCAGTGGATAACATGGCGCCCTCAATGACGTTTCATCTGCTGTTTGGAGATCGTGGTCGACGACACCCTGAAAGAGCGCGATATCCTATCAACACAGTGGAGCTTCGGAGAACATCCTCTACCCACAACATGACTCACCAGCTGTCCGGCCGCGCAGACTTCCAAGTTCCTCAAACAAACAGGTTTCCTTCACCGTATCGTAAGAACAACGTCCTCGTCGTGGCGTAGGATTGAAGCGAGAACAGCTCCGAACGAGCTACGGCAGCATCCAGGTCCGCGTTGGAATGGCTCGCGGTGATGGAGATGTGATTTGCTTATCTCACACCATGAGCAAACACTTACGGCGCGAGATGGGTCCTCATGCACAAGCGCCGCGAGAACGAGACTGGATCCGGTACCTCGACGAACGTAGCTTAGGCCGTCTCGCCCGCTCGAAGGGGAGGTCCTCCAGCAGCAACTGCAGCAAACACAGCAGCGGATCCAGGCGCTGCGACAGTAAGCAACCCAAGCATTACAACAGCAGATCTGCCGATTTCACCCACTACCCGTGATTGTGGTTGGGGTGAGCTTGGTCAAGAAGGAGCAGAGGGGAGACGCCGCCCTTGGCGCAGGTGAGGGCGGCTGAGCTTGCGCAGATTGGCTATGTGGTATTTGGCCGTGTCGTGATAGGCATACAGCTTACGAGTGAATCCATACGTTGGTTGAATGTTTCGGTATGTAGGTATGGCTGATGGCTGGTGCGCAGGGGAGAGCTCTGATATACGATTAGGTCTATCGAGGCACAGGCGTGAGGGCAGGTCGAAAGGCCGAGTGTCTGCGGTGTCGAAGCAACTGCGCCGAGTGTTGGTATAACGGCATCTCTGGAACGCTCACATATGTATCCCACGGCTTCGGTTCGGGCGCCGCCCAGACGTCGGCCAGTGTCTTCCCATCCCGATGACGTCCACTCTGATACTTGGGCGCTACGTGGTATCTTCGCGCCGATCGCTTGCCTTTGCAACCGATCTGCGCCAGGTCGACCTCGACTGAGACATCGATCTCGGGCATCTGCGGCGCACCCACCTGAGCCCGAGAATGTCCTTCACGCTCCCCGAGTCTTTCCTCCTGCCATTGCAGATTCCGCCATCACGACTGCAACGAAATCTTTCAAGCATTGTACGGTCATGACCGGGCGGTGGCCCTCGGGTTGTAGTCGAGCTCCTGCAGCTAATTGCTCGGCTTCCTCCTCGGAGACCAGCACCATATACGGCGACGGCAGGCATGGCGGACGCTTATGTACAGGAGGGTAGCAAAAAGACTGCAAGTGGAGCTCAGCCACAACTTTCAAGTATAGCATTGTCTCAACGGGCTAGCCAATGAGCTTCCGCATATGATCAGACCCACTTGCAATCTTTTTGCTACCCTCCTGTAGCCCGGACCCGCCTATGCCCCTCCAGCCTGTTGAGACGTAGCTCGGTTCTCCATCTCCTGTCTCTTTCTCAGAGCAGTGGTCCTGCCTTGCGATGCAAGTTCTCATCGCTCGCTTGCGAATACAAGGACCGACTTGACAGGGGTACACTACCGCAGCGTTCTTCCAAAGATTCAAGATTGCATAAGGCAGGATGGGCACGATGGGGTTTCGATCGAGGACGTGGTGAACTGAGCGAGCGGGACGGCCAGATTACTGCAACGGGAAAGGCCGATTCTGCGCCAAGACGGGATGAATCAGGAACAGTGGTTGCCAACTTGCTGTTAATTTCTCCTCCTCCCTCATCAATAATCACTTCAAGATGTATCATATCATTATTCCTCGTTTTCTGCCTTGACATTGTCTACCGTTTGCTCGAAGTTATGATGGAGGCTTTCATATCACTCCGCGGATTCGTGTTCCAAGTTCGTCTGATGTTGCTCGAGACCCACGATGTGGGCGCTCTCACATCACTCAGCGGAATTGTCCAAGTTCGTCTGGCGTTGCTCGAGACCCACGCTGTGGGCGCTCTCATATCAACTCAGCGGAATTGTCTCCGAATTCGTCTGGCGTTACTCGTGCCATCCACCAGACTTGGCTGTGGCGGTCGCAACCGGAACCTGGTCTCCCCCCTCAACCTTCGTCCATTAATTCATCGAGGCAGAGAGGTCCGCGTTGAACTGGTGCATCGACTCCCAAGCGATTGCGAGGTCCGCCAGTTGCTCCATGCTCTTCGCTACCCGTTCTGTAAGCCTGGCAATCTGGTCCAGTCATTGCCGCACGTCTCCCTCTGCGTGATCGAGCTCCGGTTCAAGGCATTCCGACGTTTCGTCTCGTTCGTGGTTCTTGAGTTCGAGGTCGGCTATAGCCGTTTGGTCTTGGAAGTATTTCTGCATCGGATTGTTAAGCATATTTCAAGAGGTCATCCTAGGGAATGGTGAGCTATCATACCTCTAGTTCGAGCCTTCTTCGTCTTCGAGATCGTTAAAGAAGTCCTTGAAAGCATTGTTCCGGAAATTCCGCTAGTTGTTGAAGGCCTGGTTAATGCCACTCGCAGCGATATATTGCCGACTATAAATCGGTCTGGATCATCGAGGTAACCACCTGCAGCACATCCGAGTGCATCGAGGAAGAGTCGAAATTGCTTGAAGGTCATGCCTTGGCCGTATTTGTCGGCGAGATAATTGATGTATATCACAGGATCTAATGTCTTGTCGGTAGTGGTACGGTTGGTCGCAACTTCACGGATTCGAGTACTCGATCCTCGGTTGGCGCGTTGAGGCAGAGTGTTGTCCAGGATACTCTGTAATATGTCTGGCTTCAATTGAGCGAGTAGGTGAATTGCATCCTTTTTCCATTCGCCTTGAAGTCTAGACTGGTTGAGCTTTACAGCCTTATTGCTCTCTGCGCTTTCGATTTGGGATACGAGTCCTGGATAGTCGAAGTTTCTGATGAAGGCGCTCATAGCCTTCTGTTCTGGTTCAACATGCGTCGGTTTCACTGGAATGGTTCTGCGGAGCAATGCCATGTCTGCCGGGATAGCTTCTCAGGAGACGAGAGTGAACGATTTGAGTGAGAGTATGAGTGTGAGGTGAGCGTGGAGGTCAGTGTAGTAAAGACATGAGGACATGAGGTCGAACGGGAGCTTCCGCACCGCGACTTCAACTTCAGCTCATCCTTCCACGACCACAAAGACACAACAGACCACAATTGACCATGCCGCCTACTCACAACGACGCCCTACTGGGCAAACGCCTCATCGACGAGCACGCATCTCGGATTTATGACATTGTAAGGATCCGCCGTAAATGCAAGACTCTGCAATATGTACAAAGCACAGAGCTGTAGTCACGCCCTCACTGACCACCAAACGCGTATATCCAAGATTCAACCAGCACAGCAGTCTTCAGTCAAGCCATCGGACGTACTGAAAACTATCTCGAATGTTCAATCAGAAACATCTACACTTGAAACTATGGCCGCCCATCTACGGTCAGCAAGAACCGACATGACGGATCTGGCATCAGAAATCGAGTCCAAAGTGAACACATTGGAGAAAGACCTTCCATCGCCAGGTACGGCAAGCATAGAGAAGTCTCGCTTGTCGGCCTTGAACCATATGGTCGCCACGCACAAATTCCGTAGCTCACAGGAAAGTCAAGGCTTGGAGAAGCTCTTCAGGCTTAACGGATACACGCTACCATCATATACCAGATCGCCCTCATTCCCACTTCAAACGGCAATGGAGGGCAGCTCCACTCTCGAATCTGAAAAGGGAGCTTTGTTCACCGAAAGTACCGCCACGGAGCATGCCGCGACGCCAGCGCGATCGAACCTTTCGCAAAAGGAGATCACCAAGCTCGACGACCTTCTTCAAGCGTCGAGGGCTGAGACCCATAAATCGCGAAACCTCGCAAAGCAACTCGAGAAAACCCACGCGAACTAAATCCAGGAATTGCAAGCGAAGCATATCAAGAGCATCACCACTCTCACCAACCAATATAACACGATCTTGACTCTGCTCAGTCCACTTCTCCCGCCAGGGATCAACATCGGACCTGCCTTCACGTCGAACATTCTTGCAGACCTTACGCAACAACTTGATTTGACACAACTCGACAACGACTCTGTAGTTGAGGAATCTTCCTTCGCTTGGAACCTTGCCACTGTGTCGCCCAATTATTTCAGCACTACCCAGTCGACTCGAATCTACCCCCCAAATTGTGGCTACACGCTTGCGATTGTATGTGTAGCGAAATCACTCTTGCTCTGCTGGAGCTCAACATCCACGCATTGAACAACGGAACACAGCTCTCACGAACCGAATCCGCGCGACTGGCGCTCTTCTCTGCCGTGCGTATGGCAAGCTGTAGCTCACCAATCTCGGCACTCTGCGCCCTCCGAGCCCTGACACTTGTTCTTCGATATCGGACACCGGCCAACATGCAGCTCATACAACAAGTATACGCACAAGCTGCCGCGACAGTAACTTCTGCTGATACGTTGTGCCAATCTTTGCTTCAATGGCTCAAGCTATGTATGGACAATCCAGCAACAACACACACCCTTCCAGGTGTGCTTAGGGGCATGCGGCTCATTCAAGCGGACTAATCGTCCTGAACAGGCAAAGTACAATGGTACTATGCTACGAACATGATCAAATCGAGTACCAACCCGGCTACATTGAGACCGTCATCTTCGGCGAGGGGCGTCGTGGTCACCACGATCTCGCTGTCGAAACACCTGCATTCAAGACTCGGTGCGCACCCGGATGCTTTCGACTGGATATGTTCAAACCTCCCAAGACAAGTGGATGAGGCGTTGAAAGAGCCGGAGGATGATACGGCGGACGCTCAGGCGGTGGATCGTCCCCCAGAACTATGACCACGCAGCATTCGAAGCCAACATCCCGAGAACGGAAACACCAATCCAGAAACTACTCCGCCAACACGCAACCTTTATCTCAACAACCCATAGCCTTTCGCGGCCAACAAATCCACGAGGAACCAGAGATCAATTCCAACGACGAGGAGGAGTCGGAGGAGATGTATGCGCACGCCGACACACACACCCAACCGACGCCAAGCATCCCACAATCGCAGCTACAACTTGTCGTCCGCAACCCGCCGCCAACTGCATCCGGTCAGCGAGTCTACCAGGGCGTGCGCCTTGATGGCCTGAACAGCATCCCGACCCAGCTACTCGAGGAGGATAGGAGGAAGGCAGACCAATCTCGGCGGTAGGCATACAAGGAACCGTGGCTGGCGCTCGTCCAGCGATGCTGTCGAAAGACAATAACCTGGCATGAACGCAGTCCCGCGTGTGGAAAGGATTGACACTTCTGTTGGAATGAAAGAATTACATCGCATCGTATCAACAATGTAGCGTTGTTTGTAGACAATTGGGTCAGTCTTGTCATATTCCCAGACGCTCAGCAAGAGCAACGAACCCGTTCTCATCCTCTCGGACTACCAGATCTGGAATACCCTGCTCTCGTAGCTCAGGATTCTTCTCCTCTATCGGCCTCTCAACATAGATCGTATAGCACCTTTCAGATCACCTAGATGTGCCGCCACCAGCGCACACTCCTCTGGCTTCACACCCATCTTCCCCGCCGCTCCAAGATATACTTTGGAATTTGGCTTGAACGACCCAAACATGTCGGCGGAGTATACCTGCGTGAATGGGATGCTCTTTACCAGGCTTTCCAGTAGCCCGTTGTAAGTGTTGCTGAGCGTCACGGTGGAGAACTTCTGATTGAGTCAGTCGAGGCCACGGCAGGTGTCGGGCCAGGGTGGAAGACGGTGCCAGACGTGGGCGAGCTGGTTCAATTTTGACTCATCCCAGAATGAGCCTTCCTCGACGTGAAGCTCCGGTGAGTCTCCCTGTAGAATAACTACGCCTCGTTGTGCGAGGAGCTTGCGTAGCGATTCCAAGCGATAACGATCGACTGCTCTCCAGTCTACACTGTCGTGTTTCGCCTTGCTGTCGCTGGCGAACTTGTCCACCTCTCGGTCCCACTCCTGTTGCCGTCAGTGTATGCGGCAATGTAGATCCGATGTCTACGAAGCCCTCCAAAGTCGTACCATTGCTCGTATGACTGCAAAGACAGTCAGCAAAATTCTGGACGATTCACCTTGACCGAGACAGACCATCTTTGTCGCACTGCTCCGAACTTCATGATTCATCGGCGACGCATCCGACTCCAACGCATCTTTTGCAGCTTTGGATAGCTCGTCTGCTACCGGGTCCCTTTGAGCTACACATGTTCCGAAGACGTCGAAGAAGAGGACGCGAAGTGGTGGCGTGGTGGTCATACTGATACATTAGAAGGAGCTCTCTGCTCAATTATTCCGGCAAGTAAACAGCTATAGAAATTGATCGTTGTCTGTCCACGACTGTCGCTGGTAAGAAGAACAAGCTTTATACAAGCATCAGGTACCAGTAGCAAGCTCTCCAGCTTCAGCCCAAGCTCTAGTGATGATGGACTGCGATATCGGGAGGAAACATTACTTTGCATAGGGCGCACCTGCACACTCAGACCAGATAGCGAAGTATCGAATGACTCGCAAGATACGGAGCTCATCCTTGCTTGAGCCACTCCACGATGTGCGTTTTGCGCCTCGCAGCATCATACACCGTTGCGCCGTTACGAGCTTTGGCATCACGAGAGGCCCCGTGTCCTAACAGTGTAGTTATAACATCTGCGTGGCCCTGGAAAGCAGCCCACCAGAGCGGAGTGCACTTCGCCTTGTCCTTTGCCTCAATATCGGCTCCCTTGGCAAGAAGCAACTCCACAGCACCGCCCGCACCGTCTTTGGCGGCCAAACAAAGAGCCGTGTGTTGCATGAAATTGGTTCCCTCGATTTCGGCACCACTCTCGAGGAGAAGCCGGATCATCTCTTCGTTCCCAGCAGAGACCGCCAGGAAAAGTGGCGGTTGAGATGCGCCCCAGAACTTGCACTGCGCTTCGACGTTTGCACAGGATCCGAGAAGAACCCTCGCAACGTTGATCTTATTCTTAGAGACGGCCAGCTGAAGCGGTGTCATCCAGTCGTCGTCTTGAGCTTCGATGTTGGCTCCTTGCTCCAACACCAGCGAGCGGACCAGATCCTCGTCACCCTTGGCACAGGCTTTGTGCAGTGGTGTTGGCTGGCCCTGAGTCGATAGGATTTGTGCGAATGGGTGGGATGATGGTAGGTTATAGTTGTTCGTGTTGGAGTTGTAGACATTGCCGTTGTGCTGTCTTGCGTTGTCGCTGGCTGAGCTGTTGTTGTACGAAGTTTCCATTGTCTATTCGGGCGGTGCGTTGCTTCCAGTATTCATGCGACTGGCTGGTTCCAGGTGTCCGTTGAGGTTGTGGGAATCAAATGTCGTGATGTGCTGGCACAAGATACAGCTTCTTATGTAGCTCCCCCACGATGCAGGGGTCTACGTGCCGTGGCGTTCACCTGGAGCTGCATCAAGCAAAACCGGAATAGATACAGGCTGGAACCTGAGCAAACATATGCAAGACCATATTTTACCGCACCCACTTGAAGTCACCAGTTTTGCTGGTCTGGTCGTGCTCGAAGAAGTCCTACAAAATTAGATCGGCAGCACGCGAGAGCGTTCTTGTTGGAGTGATTCGGCGTGCCAGGGCACCGCAGCGTCAGTCGAGCATCTTGTGGTTAGAAATGGCTCGTGAAAGATGAGTTGATCCTGCTACTCTTCTGAGCCATATCGGAATCCTGATCGATCTTCCAGTCGGTGTTCATTACATGTATTGGAGTGCAGTAACGGAGTTGGAGGTGAACATAGAGACGCTCACCTCCTATTGTTGTCGACCAGCCCGGGTGCGTAGACTCGGCACCGGCACGTTGTTGAGGTTGTGGTCTGGCTGACTGGTCGGAGTCCTCCGGTCGCTACCTTATAGCTAGGCGTGCCAGGCTCTCGCTTGTCTTTGTGTCAGAGGTCGCTATGAGCTCACACAAGTGTATCTCTTCCGGGTGGGTGTAGTCGAGGCACTGAGCGTTAAGAGTGAAGAGCAAGTTCGCACCTATGCGCTTTGGTTGCGGCAGCGTGGTCCGATGCTATGCTGAAGAGGAGGATAGCAATCAGACCTGGTGGTGGCAGTGGCCGTGACGGTGGAGGCGAATAAAGCCTCAGCCAAGCAAGATCTGGGGGATGCTGGCAGAAAAGTGGCTGCGATGCTGTGGTGACGAGAGCCATTGATTTGCTGTCGTTGAGTTACTGTCATTGCTGGCGTTTGACTTGCTTGGCAAATCTTTTGAAGTAGGTGCTGCTGCTGCTGCTGCTGCTGCTGCTGCTGCTTGTCAGATCATCTAGGCCTCTTCCGTGAAGTCGGCGGCAGTGTCTTCTTGTGTGACGTCGAAGTCAAGGCCATCAAGCAGACGCTGCTCCAAGAACGACAGCGAGGATGGGCTTGAGAAAGAGTCGAGCCAGCGAGATGTTCAGATGAGGCGCCTATCTATGCTGGTGAGGTGGTCGCGATCATATTTCGAACTGCAGTATTTCACATTATCTAGGTGGGTATCTTCTTCCACTCTTTGCACATACCAAGCGACACCCGGCAGAACTTCCCGAACTGCACCTTCAGATCCATTTTACGCCAGCTGCCTGCAGCGGCATGCCATAACCGGGCATTGGGATGTGAGGTGCTCTTGCTTCCCATATTCTGGAACCAACTTCTGCCAGGGTTGAAACCTGTGATGGGCAGGATAAGAGCATCGCCAGCCACGACTTTACCGCGGCCGCCGACAGGGTCGCCCGGGTTCCGCCAAGAGAGCGAGTTCCAGGCGAGCGCTGGATCTTCCCGCCGAGTCACAAGTTGAATCGCTGCGGTCAGAGCTGGTGGCCCTGTGATGTCAAGCGGGTCGACGATCTGCAGATCCTCACTTTGGCGATCGATGTCGGAGATGAGTGTTTGGAGGAACTGATCGGCAACGATGTGGTGAGGAGCCATGACCGAAGCCCAGTTCGTGACCTGAACAGGATAGGTGTAGCCCATGCGCCAGTATGTTGGGTCAGGGTCTGGGAGGTTATCCGCGCCGATGCCGAATATGGCGTTGATCGAGGGTTGTGATGTGCTGGCCGCAACTGCGTCTTCGAACAGCGCACGATACGAGGCCGGAGTGTAGCTGGGCAGTGCATACTCGTCTCTGTCTGGATTATGCAGGGCCAACTCTGTGCCCGAGGATGCGTCAGTCCAAGGTGTGAGGTCTGACTCCTGTATCCAGCCATAGGGGTGCTTTAGAGGCCTCGCGTCGACATCAGCATACTGTCGGACGATCATATTAGCGGAAGTGCAAGAGCAAGCATGCAGTGACGATGTAGACTCACGATCCCACCAAACCACTTCAGTACAAGTACCCGGAACATATCTGCCAGCTCAACCGGGTAAGGGAGCTTCTGGATATCGTCGTACATGTCGGTGGCGAACTCCTTGGTGAGCGCATCGATGCCATCGTCATCCCACAGGAACCACGCCATCTCAGGCCCGTCGGCAGTACCATCACCCATAGCAACCTCGATCCATTGCTCGACACTTTCTCGGATGATGTCGTTCCATGATTCGGTCTCCAGGGTGCGCCATGTCTGATGCGTGATCAAGGGTATGCGGGAGTGCTTCAGAAATGTTCCCTCAAGCATGGTGAAGGCGAATGCACATTCGGCGGCCTCTAGTATCGAAGAGTCTGATGTCAAGTGACATGATTTGCCTCTCGCGCTCAGCCGCTCCAGCCATGATGGTGGAATATACCACCCTGTTCAAAAAGTATGATTAGTATGTGGCGTGGTGGTGGTGCATACTTTGCCTGACTTACTACCACCGATCCCATGACCATTTTCAACCACTTCTGTCGTCAGCTTCCCGACCGGCACCCTCTTCTTCGCAATGAAGCCTTGCGGCAAAAGCCCCACGGACAGGACGAGGAGGGCGAGAAGAGAAAGTAAGCAGTAGAAATACGGAGACCTCACTCGTGCAGGGCGTCGCCAGCGTGGAGTCCGCATCTCGTATTATTAGTATGTGCCTCTCACGAGGTGAAGTGGTGATGATGATGATTAGAAGAACCCGAAAAGACAGACCTTCTCACAGAGCTGAAACCATTAATTTGGTTGCCTAAAGTGAGGTCGCGTGTCTTTAAGGGGAGCTTAGCGCGATTCCGGGGACTATTTACCTCAGCACGGATTTGATGCGGAAATTATGGAAACGCGTTGGAGCTTGGCTCCATCCCAACGAAGCCTCGAGAAAGCTTAGTTCTGCTTCACTTCGGCGCTGCTAATTATAAAGAAGGGCCCGTTGTTCGTTCTCGCTCCCGTTTGCAATGGTTCGATGTGCATGTTTCGATTCGGCGAACCTCGAAGCGTTGTGCATCAGATGCTCGCAGCCTCGTGCAGATGGCAGAAGATGACATACAAATGTAAGGCTCACACTTTGTCCTTATACCGGCAGAGGCTCGCACTTTGGCTTGGAATGGTCACACCTAGCTGGCTTGGCGCATCCGATCGCTGCTAGGTTGAATCGCTTCAGAGCTTGTCGCGACTACCATCTGCCCTAAAACCCTCCTCTGAAAGGATCTTGAACAGCTGTGGCTACGCGTGTGATGAAGACGTACGACAAGAGATGGTCGAGTGTCGATTCCGGTCGGATTTGCTACAGGTCCTACCCCACCCAGACGAGCAATCTCCAGAGGCGGTGTAAGCGCAGAGACCGCGAGCCACCGGCGTGCGCTCCAGTTGCTGGATCGCAGCCATGGAGTCCGTCACAGAGCCGTCATATCAAAGATGCATCAGAATTGCGACCGAGCTTCGAGCGGGCATCTCGAAGCTCACCGACCTTCTGCCTTGCACTGCACGGCTCGCTGGGACCAAGCGCTGTGGGTGGTGTATGGGTCTGCTTCGCTGGTGTCCATTTAGGGAGTGGAGGAGTCAAGGGTGCCAAGTACCTCTCACAGATGCAGCTGGAGGCTTACATGGGACGCTTGGGTGTCTCGGGGGAGGAGGGCAGTCGATACACGGTGGAGGACGAATAGGCGCAGTAAAGATGCTTGAGGGAGGTGATACGTATGCGTCCGGACTGAGCTTGGTTGAGGATGAACATATTGAGCGGTTTGTACCGCTTTTCCGGTGAGGGTAAGTACAGGAGCACAAAGCATGCGATGGCTGTGCCATTGTGTACTGATATCCAGCGGTCGCGCTCCGGCTGGATGGACTGCCAGCTATCATATTGCACTGTGGTTGTTTCAAGGAAGACGTAGGCCTCCTGACTCAGTGAGTGGAAAGTGCTGCGAGGTACCTGGTTCTGATTCTTTGCGTCAACGGTTTCACCTTATTGCTGGTCCGGAGTCTACTGTAAGTCATCTCGATGCTTGTTGTTATAGCTGGCTTGGTTGGCGAATCTGAAGACCTGGCATTGTTCAACAGTCTTCGATGTTTTCTAGCAGATCAGCCTACCAGGGGAGCGATCTCACTCCCTTCGTCCGCGTAAGTACAGGCACTCGCCGCTTGAGGTGGCTACGAAGCGTCAGCGTCCCCGCATAGTTGAAGGGAGGTCTTCTTTTCTCGTTGCCCTTCCAGCATAGAAGCGGCAGGCATGGCTTGCCGAATTGCGGCTGTGAGCCTCCCGGTGCTATGATGCTTCCTTTGTCGACGACAAGGTGTGAGATGATCAAAACCTTCAGCATGATACGAGCAGAAACATATTGGTTCAGAGCTGAGGCTGACTTGACATGAAGTGACGTTGCCGCCCACACCGGTGTTCCGCTCTTGGCGTGCTTTTTCGATATCTCGTTCTTCGCGTCAAGCTCGTAGCCTGTTCATCTTTCATCATCACGTTATTCCATTACACCATATCGCTCTCACAACATATGTCATACAATCCACACTACCCACCGAACGATAACCATGTGAACCCGAATAACCCGCAGCAGAACCCGCCGCAGTGGTCACAACAAGCACAAACGCAGTACCAGTAAGTGCATCTGAGCGGCCAAAGCACTCACGCCAGCTGCAACGTCGAAAGGACGTCTTGACGGGTCCAGCATGCTGACGTAAATCATCCACAGACCTGCATATCCTCCGATAATACAACCGTATCCTGGATATCAAACTCATCCACCCGCGCAACAACTCCCGCCCCCTGTGTACCACATACCACAACCTAGCACCAGCTATCCCCCGCAATATGCTCAACAGCCGGCGTACAAGCCACAATATGCTCCACCGCAAACCAACCTTCCTGCTCACGCGCAATGGCAGCCTCATTATGGGTATCAGCAATCGATTCAACCCATATATCAACAGCAGCCGCAAGCTGTGTACCAACCAACATATGGTCAATTGCCACCATGTGGTCAAACGCCACCACATGGCCAACCCGTGTATGGTCAACCGGCACCACCGGCACCATATAACACACAACAACCCTACGCGTACCAACCACGGACGCCATACAACACGCAGCAACCCTATGCGTATCAACCACCTGTGGACCCGCAGCAACCGCCGGCCTATGTGCCGCAGCAACCAGTAGATCAATATCAGCCGGCGCCTATCAATCCGAAACCGTCTCAACCATATCAACCTCAGCAGTCTGTTACACAACCGCAGCATGGAACCCAACCTCAGCAGCCATCTGCTCAACCACACCAGCCGGCCCAGCAGGCCCAACACCAAAACTCGGCTCAAAGCGAAGTCGAACCACAGCAACCTACTGCTCAACCCCAACCTCAACCACAGCAGTCAGCTACTCAAACCCATCAAACCCAGCAGCCATCTGCTCGAGATATTACGGAACTCCAGGGTCAACCCATTGGCCAACCTTAGGTTCAACATTCGCAGCATCAACCGCGAGCTGTAAATGTTTCCCGAACAGGTGGGTTTGGAGCCAGAATCGTAAGCCCTTACCCCTTCCTCGTGGTTTTAGTGGCGGTGACATGCTAAACAGATACTCAGTCGCTGGAATCAAGAAACCCTGTGAACGAAGCAGCAAGCATGGCGGATTTTCCTCCATTGCTGCAACCCGCTGCACCTCGCTCAAATGTACCATCAGAGCAACGAACCAACAACAATGCACCTACCGGAGCTGGCTCAACCAACCGCTCCGCATTCCGTGGAATATGGTCAGTACGCTCGCGGGCTCGACAGCCAGATGAACACAGTCAAACCGCGGGAGATCAACTTGCCGACCCCATGAGCGTTACACCCGTGGCCGAATCACCACAAGATCAACCTGGAAATTCAACTCGGCCACATAATCCTCGCCTACATGTTGGGCCCGAATCAACCGCACCCTCTCAACCAACCGCAACCGGACTCGAATTACGCTTCGAATCTATCAAGAAATGTCGCAGATTTGCCTTGCTTCGCGGTATGGAACCCGAGATTGCAGTGCAAACGCTGCACGAAAACTGGCCAGATGAATACAATTCACTTCTTCGGCTACAACAAAGACAAGGCGGCAACTGAGGCCTCAAACTACTGAACCTGGAGCGAGGACAATTCGCACAACGCTCTCAACCTTGATCTCGAGGACCGAAGACTGAGCCCTCCGAATCGACTGAACGATCAAAGCCGCCGGCACGAACAGCAACATCCCATGCGAACCACCATCTGCACGGGCGGATGGCGGATGGCAAGGGTAAGGACGAGCAAGGGGCAAGGACGCGGCGGCCTCGTGATGTACTTCTTACAGCGCGTCGAGATCTTCGGGTCCTTTGTGTGACAGAAGTACAATCGGTGTCTGAACAACCAATGGCGTAGTGCCAGCGACACGTCCGATAGCCGCCACGGAGGTTAACGTCTGTTACCGAAGCTATAACCTGGGTCAGCGATGCTTCTCCGGCGACACGCTCGATAGCCTTCTTGAGGCATAGCGTCTGTCGACGAAGCTTTAACCTGGGCCAGCGCTACTTCTCCGGCGGCACGCTCGATACCCTTCTCGAAGGTTAACGTCTGTTACCGAAGTTGGAACGTGGTCCAGCGATGCACTTTTATGGCACGGCAATGTCCTTTTCAGGTCACTGTCTGTCACAGCAGGCGCACCCTGGTCCTTAAGTGCTGCTCTCGAGATGGCACGGCAATACTTTCTTGGGGTCCTGTCTGTCACCTGAGTTGCAACCTCGTTCTTACACAACAAATGAACGCAACCAGTTGAAACCATACTTGATCTGTCTCACTGTCAACGTCTTATTCCTCGTCGTGAGAACATGTCTCCTACGTGACCGCGACGTCTCGATCATATCCGTCCAGCCAGCATGCCAACAGTATCCAGAGCCAGCCGAGCAGAGCCAAAATGATGAAGACAAGCATTGTGTTTGAACGATTCGAAAAGAAATCGAAAATTCTTAGTGAGAGGAACAGCTAGATTGCCTCCAACGCGAGGATTCGTCGGCTGCAGTACAGACCGCGGCACTACTACATCTCTGAATCATCAAGCTGCTGATGATTACATGTACACTACACAACACCAGTCCCCTTCCCCTTACCTCTCCCCAATATCCTCCCCAGCTTCCCCTGCTGATTTTTCTCCTCCACCATCCCCGTACTCTCCGGCGAAAAACTCGCAGGCATGGAACTCATACTCTTCCGCTTCCGTAACCCCTCTGGCATATTATCATACGCATGCGTTGGCTCAGCCGGCGGCGACGGCATAGGCACGTTATTATTCTCCGACCACGGCGCTTGCCACGAGCTTTGATTCGGTGCTCCAATTTGTTGCGGATTGTGCCCAGGCTGGAGCGACGGCGGATGCGGAGACGCTGGATGTGCCTGACTCGGTGACTGAGCAGCCATTTGATCCGGCCGCCTCTGCCGTCTAGTCTCCTGCCACCTGCTCAGATCTCCGGCTGCTTGGTTCTTCAGATTCATCGCTGTGGCTCTCGCGGTGTCGCGCTTGGTGTCGCGCTGCTCGACGCTGCCGACAAGCGTTTGTCCTACGTACTGCAGCCCGGACGCCACTTTCTCGAGGTTTTGCATTCCGCTATGCGGCCGGTCAGGCGCTGCTGGACTGTCAGCGGCGTAGTATCCCGGGTTCCCCCATTTGCGAGCTGGACTGCTGGTGTCGATGTCGAGACGAGCTTGCTGCGAGGGCGTGTGGGCTAGCTCTTTGGTTCTACTGCGGGTCTCGATGGGCTCGTTGCGGTATGCGGGGTGGAGGTGGGTAGGAGGTCGTTGAGGAGGAGCGGGGCGCTGTTCTGTCGTCGCTGTCGATGTCGCTGTTACCGGCGGCAATTCTGCTCTCGCAGGGCTGAGGAGTTGTGGTGCAGGGGCGTGATCATGCATCGAGACTCCATCCATGAGTTCCGGGCCATCCTGCTGCGGCAGTGGCGATTTACTCCTGGCTCGTCTCGTTGTGGTAGTTGTAGTGGTCGTGGTCGTAGTTGTCACTGTTGAGACGACCTCGCCCGTATCATCGTCAATCACCTCGCCAGTGCGCTCGTTTACAGCAAGATGGCGGGTCGAGGAGACCCCATCTACCTGCCCATGATTCTCAATCGGCTTGATCTCTGAGCTGTCGTGTGAGGTGTTCTTGCTGGAGCCACCATAACCAGAGTCGGGAGCTAGTGGTGCTGGGGAAGGACGTTCCTCTTTCGTGCTCGAGAAGAGGCCGCGGCGCCGCTTGCTTTCTGAGTTGGGAGCCATGTTTACTTGTATGAAAGTATATAGATTGGAAGTATGAAGAAGTCTCAAGAAATATAGAACTGGTTGACCTGTTCCAAGGTCGTCGTCCGCCAAATACGTCTTACCTCGAAACTTGGATAGGCCTTGTCGGTTGGTGACATCACGATCAGCGGTGGCTGCAGACAACCCGGATCGTACCATCTCACCTTTGCCATTGCGGAAGAAAGACACGCACAGAGCGCGCCATCAAGGCGATAGCCATACTGATGTACCGATCTTTCGTCTCGTGAGAAAATGTGTGCAGTAGGTCAAGTAAGGCTCGAAGCAGCAAAGTGGAGTCGTTCAGCACGTGGAGTTCTGCCGACATTCCTCCGTCGTCCAACTCCAGGACTTCACCTCTTCACCTCCTTTGAACATCAAGCTGTGCACTGCAGTCTAGCTCACTTACCTCCAAGCCAGCACTCGTGGGCTGACCTTCTAGTCCCAACAACGAACTCCTAGAAGTCCATCAGCGCGAGCATATCAGCTCTACAAGATAGACATCGGAAGCATCTCGACTGACAGATGAACGTCTCTGCGAGAAAGCTGCTATATGGAGGAATGTGGTTCCGTAAGCCACAGCCTACGGACGTTCCTCGCAGATGACGTGAGATGGACTCTAATCACCACTACGAGACATGAACGCTCCACCAGGCGCAGCAGTCGATCATGGTGAGATTGGAGAACCTTCCACTACTCCAGAATTGGCACTGTGGGGACGAACACTGTACCAGGTCTCTGGTGTCTGCTGCAACTCGCCACTCGAAACCCACAAGGCAACAAGCTTACACAACAAGCACTTCCTCCAAGCTTTACTCACGCGATGCTATTACAGGTGATTTGGACGTTGACCAATACCTCACGCAGCGCCCTCGTTCTTAGGCCGTACCCATGCTCTAGACATACATGCGTCGGCGACTTTGATCCATCTGCGGCTGTCTTACAATGAAATGTGTTCGTGTTCATGTGCAGCACTTCTCCTTGGTCTCCTTTCTGGCTGGACTATATCCACGACTAATCATGTCTGCAACCGGTAAGCATATTGATTCATGTTGTCAAGTACAGCCGCACAGCGTCCTCTACTAAGCTCGTGTCTACGCCAGGACATGAGTACTAGCTGGTACACGAGTTATTCCAGTACTGCGCAGATTGTCAGGAACGGTCCATGACTGGTCCGAATACCAGTGTCTTTTTCAAGTGGCCTAGGACTCACAAGGCCTAGCATCTTCTCCGTTCACATTCATGTAACAACAGTGGTCACTCTGCATGCCATCTGTTCCATCACCTTTCTACATCTCCACTTTTCGACAATTAGTGGTCCACCGTGTTCACCCTTTGCTCCCCAGCAGGCCTGGCCGCGTTGGCTTTGGCTGCTCCCCTTGTGCTTGCCAACCCTTGGGCACTGCCAGCACAGAGTTCCAACAAAGCTTCCTCCAGCAGCACATCGTCTCTCGCTCGATCCTTCTCCAGCGTCTCAAATTCCTCCATCGCCTCAACCTCCTCCATCTCCGGATTACCGACCGTCATACCTGGGTCAAGCACCGCATCGGGCAGCTCAGTCTCGATAACTGGTGGCAGCATCTCGGCCGCTCCATCAAGCAGTTCGACTGGCTTTCCATTCACCACACCAACGAGCACCAGCACTGTCGGCTTCGGCGTTTCCTTTCCATCCGCAGCATCGAGCGCAACTGCTGCTCTTGGCTTCGTGGCTACGAACCCTGCCAACCCGCAGCAAACTATTGGCTTCACCAAGGGCACGGTACCAGCTGAAGACAGGAACGAACTGCCGGATGTAACAGATGCAGCGCCCGGGGCTCTCCTGCTGCTTGGCTTTCGACTGCCCGTTCTGCTCTTTCCGGCCTTCGAGATCATTGCTCCCTTCGGCACTGCGGCGGCACTTACCGCTGCTGCTGTTTGGTTGACCTTGTGGGTTATAAGACACCCATGGCTGCAGATCAAGCTAACCATAGCCTGATAGTGATCTGTTTCCCGACCCCAAAGAGCTAGCTGGCGGCGGCGACGGGAACCAGCCTGACCCGACGACTAAGGCGAACGATCCTGATCCGACTTCGAGTAAGTCTTCGGACGGCTCAGCGTCCACCAGTGCTCTTCCGTCGACGTCCTCGAGTGCTATCCTCTCGTCGTCGTCAAGCGAGTCAGCATCCTCAAGTTCATCGTCTGGCGTGCCGGTAGCCACCCCACTATATGTCCTTGTAAGTTCCAGAGCAGAACCAAACACCATGTCGAAATATAAAAAAGCTGACCCCAGCTGTAGATGACCAAACCTGGAACCTCCTCCTCCGACTTCCAGAACCTGATCCAAGGTCTTCCCGATGAAGGCAAAGGTGTACAGATCACATACCCGAATCTGGACTGGCAAGGATACGTTACCGAGCTGAACGATACATTCGCGGCTACAGTTGGGCAGATGTCTATCATTGAGGCAATCACACTCGACGCACCCGAGGCTGAGACGGGAGTGGTCGACAAACGAGGCCTCGAAAGTCTCCTTGCTCACGATTACGCGGCTATGCCAGTTCCGAGGCAGGTAAATGCCGGCCCTCCGCCACCGACGAATAATCTGGTGCGGCAAACGGGGTCACAACAGGCACTCAAAGTGCTTTCTCAGGGGAGAGCGAACAATTTGGCCGGGACGCTAGAAGATGTGAGTCAAGGCCCTGATGAGACATATCCCATCACAGATGCTTTGCTAACCGCTATACCATATTGTAGTACCTCTTCGATGACACAGCAGCTGGCGACGGTATCACCATATACATGCTCGATTCCGGCTTCCTACAAGGCTCCACGGTCAGTCGTGCTTTCATGTTTGTTCAAGAAGCCGCCTGCTGACTGGAACTTAGGACTTCGACTTCGAATCTGACGACTGGGAACCAGATGTCGATTATCATGTCGTATCGCCGGATATCATCAATCCACTGCCTGGAGGCGGTGTGCCCTCGGGCCTGGCAAGCTTGCGAGAGACCGTGAATCATGGGACGTGCGCTGCCTCGATGGCTGTAGGCACGACATGGGTGAGTAGAGTTCCGGTGTTCTCGAGATATTTCGAGCTTGACAACAAGGAGCGATACACAAAAGTATACACGCTGATGGACTATTCTAGGGCGTTGCGAAAAAAGCACGATTGGTACCGGTCAAGTTCAAGAGCGAGGCCGCGACCCGGCCAGGTGCATTGATGGATGCATTTGCATGGGTACGTACGAAGTTACAGAGCCTGCCTTTGCCTTATCTGAGCAGCGGCTCTCTTGTTTGGACAGTCCCAATGGCTACTAACTGCGTCACAGGCTATCAGCGATGTCATATCAAACGACAGAGAAGGCAAGGCCATCATCAATCTGTCTTTCGGTAGGTAAAAAAAGTTCGCAAGATGTGCCAATGCAACACTGACGTAATCGGCTTCCCAGGTTTCGAGACCGATGCGAAGAACTTGAACATACCGGACCCCATGATGCAAACCATGTTACAGGACGCTTGGGACGCAGGCATCGTCACCATTGTCGCAGCTGGTAACGATGGCGGGACAACTGCCAAAGCTACTCCGCAGAGATTAGGAACTACCGACAACGGCTTGATTACCGTCGGTGGTATCCAGAATGATGGAAGCATCTGGCCGCAGTCTGTTAGGCAAGGTACACGCGGCTCGCTTACTATATCCGCGGTCTCTGCCGCCCTCACCTGTGCGAGCAATCAGGACGTATCCGGGACTCAACAACGTGACGGCACTACCTTTGCAGCACCGCAGGTGGCGGGTCTCGTGGCCTACTTCATGTCGATTCCGAGTCTTTATTCGCAGTTCTCGGCCGGTGGAGCGAAAGGAGTGCCAGCGGCAGTCAAGAAATACCTTACCGATGTTGGTTACTCGCGGGCCGCAGGAGGGCCACTCGCTGCATATAACCAAGCCGAGGATGCTATATGTCTAGCTGAAGCCGGAGGCAATAACAAGAGAACACTCCAGGCTAGAGATGATCCGACATTGCAGCCCATTCTTTCGGACGGCACGATCGTGGCTTCTGATGTGAACGTACGTACTCCACGGCTTTGGGAGGACTGCGAAGCAGCACTGACAGTTGACAGATCCCTTGCAAAGCTACCACAGCGCAGTCAGCCACTTCAGCTTCCGGGAGTACGTCAGCGTCTGCTGGGAACTCTACAGCCTCGCAGACTTCACCGATCAGCCAGCCCTCTTCCTCGAGATTCGTAACGCTGCCGTCCACTTCTTCTGTAACCACGACTCAACCCGTCGCTTCGACAACCGTGACCCCTGGCCACGCATCTTCCACCACCGTTCCACCACCGCCTCCATCGTCTGCCGCTCCTCCACCGCCTACGTCGACATCGGTCGCTCCACCACCGCCTACAACGACTCCACCACCAGAGAGCTCGAGCTTCCCGGCCAGCTCGTCTTTCTTCTTCTCGAGCTCTTCGTTCGCCTTCTTCTAAAACGTTACGATATAAACTGGCTAAGTATGGTTGGGTTAGAGTCTTAGCTTCATATGTACACAACATCTGTTCAATCGACACGGCATGTTGTCCACTACAGTACTTGACTACAGCCTAGCTCTTGTCTCACCAGCATCTTGCGGTCCTTGCGGCCTGAACACGACTGCTTGGTTCCTTTCCACAAGCTTCTGCCAATTACCTGTATGAGGTGCAGAGTATCCCTTGAAGTCCATCCAAGCGGACACAGCATGGGCAGCAACCTCGTCCGAATCACTACGAGCATCCAAAACCAACAGTACACTCATCACGACATCCCCCAATCTTTCCATCAATTCCCTCGACCTCAGTTCCAGCTCGCCACGTTCTCTGCTGCTGACATCATCCTTCCACTTTCCCCACAAGCTCAAGATCTTCACTGCCGCGAGTTGAAGAGATGTGTCGGCGGTCTTCAGCGCAGAGCCAACCCAGTCATCCATTGCACTCATCACCTCATTGCTTGTCTTGCCAAAGACCACCCTCAGCACATCATGAGCCATCATATCCGTCGTTCCTTCCCATATACTGCAGACGTTGACATCTCGGTACAGCCGTGCAATGTTGTACTGCATATCGTCGTTCTCGAGGTAACCAACGCCGCCCATGCATTCCATGCACTCTGCAAGACCAGCAATGGCTGACTTGGCAGTGAGACCCTTGAGTACTGGAGTGAGCAGGCGGAAGACGTGCTCGGCGGCTGCAGGACTTGGAAGTGTTGTAGTAGCGTCGATCGCAGTGGTGCCTTGCTGTGAGTGTCCCATTGCTTCGTTATAGGCGGCGATCTGTGGCTGCTCGACAACACCGAGGAGGGAAGCAACGAATATGCACAGCAACACATTAGCTTTGTACTCAACATGCAGCTTCGCAAGCGTTCGAACGAAAGCTGCTTTGCTGGATAGCGGCTTCAAGCCGACCTTTCGCACCCGAGCAAACGCCCGAACAATGCTGAGACCTCGACCCCAGAAGCCAATTGCCGAAACAGCATTGTGCACTCGAGCAACATTCAGGACTGTGGCAATTTCCTTCACACCTTGTCCTTCGGTACCGACCAGATATGCGCGAACGTCCTTCAACACCAGCTCGGCGGTTGGCAAGGCCCTCGTACCTAGCTTATTCTTCAGCCTTTGAATCTGAATGCCGTTAAGCTCGGTCTCGTTTGTGCCGGGGATGGTGCGGCGCATTGGGGCCATGAACGTTGATATGCCGCTCGATGTGCGGGCCAGGAACATCATCATCTGACTGTCCGTGGCAGAAGAAAACCACTTGAAGCCGCTGCATAGCCAGGGCCCAAGAGGAGTTCCATCGCTACCAGAAGACTGTGCTTCTGCTTCAGAAAGTTCTGGAGCATACCTTGCCAGCGTTTCGGTCTGGCTGACGTCGGAGCCACCCTGGCGCTCAGTCATCCACTGGCCGGTCGTCCATGCGAGGTCCGCATCTCTCGATATCAGTCTTTCGTAGGCACTACCCATCGCCTCTCGAGACTGGCCTTGTAGGGTAGGATCGGACAAATGCTTCCGCAACGCACTCGCCACCCCGTCCGTCATCAGACTGGGACATGTGACCCAACACGAACTCCCGGTCCAGACCAGATACTTACAGAACTGCCATGGACGGCTGTACTGACCGTATTGGTTCTCGTACCCAATGCCTACCATACCTTCCTTGATCCCGATGGTGGAGAGTTTGCGCCATCCTTCAGAGGTAATCAGCTCGTCTTGCCGTTTGCCCCAAGCGGTGAAGGGCTTGAGATAAGGCAGATTGCGCTCTGCATCGGCAACAAGGGTCATCACAGGTTCAGACAACACTCTGTCGCCGAAGGCATGCAGCTCGGGAGTGACTCCATCTCTGATGGGGTCGGAGAGGAATAGTCTGAGGCTTCGTTGGAGAGCGATGTCGTCTTCGAGTTGATTCAATATGATGGGCGGAGTCTGAAAGAAACCCTCCGTCGAACTGGAAGGCATCGGCTGATGGACGGGAGGCGATACATGTTGTCGTCCTCCGGGTTGTTTGTGCTCCGTTACAGGCTGTGCACGACGTTGCGGCGAGTTGAATATTCCTTCTTTCGACATCTTAGCGAATCAGCTCTCTATCGTCACAATCTCAAGACACAAATACTCCGCTCGTCGAGCTGAAGTCGGCCTTCTTGACCTCGGGCTCGTACACCACCTTCCGACCCCGCCGAGAGCGATGTATAGAGCTCCGACTGAACGTCATCTCCTTTGCCGGAGTGATACTCAATGCCTTGCGGCTGAGCACCCAAGATCGAAAGCCGGCCCGACTGTCCATCTCGTCGCCGGCACTGGATGTCTTTAGGGACATCATGGAGCCTCTGTCGTTGCTTGAAGATTTATTACGCGCGAAGAGAAAAGTACACGAACCGATTGGCGCTCCAAGCGCCCGACGGTATGTGTTGGGCCGCCGGTTTTCGCTGTGCCCCCCTCCTTCTCATAGGTCGTCCCGACTCGAGGAGTGCTGAAATCTAGCAGGAAATGGCATCGGCAACATGCGTCGTACTCGTGTCGAGCTGAAAGACTTCACCGTAGATAAGTATAAGAACATCTCAGCATCCTTCCTGAACGAAAGGTAAATCATCCCGTTGCAACATCTTCTCTACATCTCTACAACAACATAGCCTTCAATTGATCACTCCAATACGCTATCTACACCTCCTACCCTCATATACCTTGAAGGACCATTCAACAAAATGGCCACCCAAATACGCAAAGCCCTCATCCCCTCCTACGGCGACGAATCCCATGTCTCCATCATCACCGCCCCCATCGAGCCCCCACCAGCAAAACATGTCCAAGTGCGCGTACTCTACTCTGGCTTCGGCGGCAGTGACATCAACATGCGTCTCGGCCGCTACCCGATGCAGAAAGCCGCCCCTTTGACCCCGGGCTACAACTTCGTCGGCACCGTTGTCTCCGCCGGACCGGACTGCGTGAGCAAACCGACAAAGGGTGATGTGGTGGCTTGCCTCAGCATTTACGATGCGCAGGCCGAGTTGGTCAATATGCCGGAGCAGTATCTCATCCGCGTGCCACAGGGTCTGGACCACCAAAAAGCGTGTGCCCTGATGCTGGACTGGACGACGGCGTATGGGATGGTCTCGCGGCCTGGCAAAGTCCACGCCGGGCAGAAGGTGTTCGTGCACGGGATGAGTGGAGCCGTAGGCTATGCTACTGCGGTCTTGTGTCAGTTGCGGGGCGCGGAGGTGTATGGGACAGCTGGGGAGAAGAACCATAAGGCGCTAGAAGCTTTGGGATGGCACCCGTTCACGTATACGAACAAGGACTGGATGACGACTATGAAGAATATGGGAGGAGCGGATGTCGTGGTATGTACTTTGAGCAGTGAAACGCCATATCAACCGGGAAGTCACTGACGATTTAATGCACAGTTCGACCCCCTCGGTTTCGAATCATGGGACGAATCTTACAGCATCCTATCGCACAATGATGCATGCCTCGTCGGCTACGGCGGCAACCTCGACACGCTGACCAACCACGCCCCTCGCGGGGTGTTGATGCCGACGCTCAAGCTGCTGAGCAGAAACTTCATATGTCCGGCTGTGCATCGGCATACGAGGTTCTTTTATGTGACGAGGGATGATAAGACGTTTGTGCCGTAAGTCAGTCCCCATGGATGCAGAGCTCTCCGAGATCGAATCGGAGGCGATGCGGCGCTCTACGAGCTTGTCAGGCTGTTCTTTTGCTCGAGACACTTGTTGACCGCCCATCGCAGAGACGTTGAGGCGCTTTTCGATCTACTAAGCCAGGGCAAGATCGATGTAAGAATCAAGCAGATCTGGGACCTGGAAGACATCCAAGAAGCACACCGAAAATGGGGCAAGGCAGGCTCAGGTTTCGGGAGTATCTTAGTCAACGTTGGCGCGAAGTAGCTCGTTCTCATAGCAGTGTATATGGATCATGCCACTACAGCTGCTGTAAACACCACATCTCACCCCATCGCGAGCCGGAGAGGCGCTACCTCAGACCACCCCTACACCCCATGATACCTCTCCCGCATCTTCTCCTTCCCCGCCTCCGCATACCCCGCCCTCTCCGCCTCCGTCGCCTTCCCGGCCTCCTCCGCCGCGTCTCCCAGCTTCGACCCCGAGTGCCCCAACCCCACCCCCTGAGAATAGGCCACAGCCTCGATCGGAGCCTCGAGACCCGCCCCATCGAGACCGAGCCCGTGGCCTGCGGTCCAGCCATGCTTGGCGAGCATGTCGGCGCCCTTGCCGTAGGTCGGCTTGTTCTCCGAGGCAGGGAGGGCCGAGGCGGAGGGTACAGCAGCTGCTGTAGTGGCGGCTGCCCTCTTCTTGAGCGAGAAACCGACCTTGGGGGCCGCGCCGCCGCCGACTTTGCCTTCTTCTTCTCGACGGATGGCGGCGCGGTCGACGTAGCCTCTCGAGCTTGAGGTCGAGTCGCCTCGTGGGTCTGTCGCCGACTGTAGTGGGGGCGCTGCTATTGTGGTGGCGGGGTCGATGCCCTTCTTCTTGAGACGCTCGTACGCCAAGCTCGTCGCTTCATCGTTCTCCAGATTCTCGGCGTGCTTCGTGCTCTCACACAGATGGCGGTGGATTCCTTCCTTGGTCTGGAACTGGGAGAGGCACAGGTAGCAGACGATGCCTCTGGCGTCTTCGTGTGCGAACGTCTGCTGGTCTGCGGTGGTAGTGGTTGCTTCGATAGCATTCACGCCAGTCGCAAGTTGTACTGTAGCGTCGGACGCTTCGGTAGTGGTCTTCCTCTCACCTCTCAATTCCGCTTGCTTATTAGCCCAACTACCAAAGATGGCTGGGGCGGCTGTGCCTGGAGCCTTCCTCTTCTTAAGATTCGTTTCCAGCAAGCCATCATCCTGCTTCTTCGTCTTTGATGTGGACTTCCTTTCCGCGTTTGCTGCGTCCTGCTGTGACTTTGACATCTGCTGTGGTGGCGTGGTGTTGACTTCCAGCGGCGAGACGTAATATCTGGTGTCGTGATACTTGTGCTCCCGGCCATTGAAGACGAACTTGAACTTGTTGTTGAGCTCTCTTCCATTGAACGATTCTTGCGGAAAGATGCCCATGTGCGGAAAGCAGAGAGTGACTTGAGTTGATGATATTGTGAGCTGGCCGCGGGCAGACAGGAGTTTTGACTTCTTCAGTGCGAGTTGTGCATCTTTGACGTCGAAATACTCAGCAAAGCCGAAACCCATGCTTTCGTCGGTGTAGCGTTCGCGGATGAGCATGATGCGCTTCAGACTGTCAGGCGTTGCGCCACCCAGGTCCGTCTTCTCGTCATCGAGGTACAGCTTGTTGAGAGCCTTGGCAAAGACATCTTCGTCGGTGGTGTACTTCATGCCTCGGACCAAGATGATGTGTAGTGGTGAGCTGTCGTCTCCTGCAGCGTCCCTGGAACCATCACTTGGTGGCGGGCCGGCTGGACGATCGTAGGCGGCGTTGTTGTAAGAATCTTGAGGCTGACGACCATACCCTCGTGGCGGCTGCTGATGCTGGCGCGGTTGGATGAGATACTTGTCCGGATGCTGGCGGGGCTCCTGCATGAACCTCAACTTGTCGGATTGGCTTCCTTTATACCACTGCTGATTTACCTGCCGTCCACGACGTGCGTTCCCACCCTCAGCAAATTGGTCGGCACCGTCTTCGAACGCGGCGCGGCCTGCACGGGGATTGCCACGATCGGGTCTACTTGACGGGGAGGGGCTCCTGCTTCTGTTGGAGCCTCTACGGCTGTTGTTGCGAGCATAATCTGGCACTTACGTGTACAAGTCAAGTTAGCTACAAGTCACTTCATAGGAGGAGGAGCCGGTTCGGTGCGATTATAAGATACCCTCATCGTAGTCACGGTCGCGATATCGATCGTCGGCGCGTCGGTCTTCTTCACGGCGGTCGCCGCCACATCGGTCGCTGGGACGGTACGAGTCACCCATGTTCGCGTTACGATGCTGTGTGGTCTATTGTTCGGAGCAATATGTTAGTATTGATACTGCTAGCAACACAGCGACGGCGACAGTGGTGCGGCTGGCAAGGCGGTTGTGGTCGTGGTTGTGGCAAGCAATCTGAGATGTTTGTTATTTGCTCGAGAAGCTTCAAGTCAACATCGGCAGCGGGCCGCTCGGGCCGAGGATCGTTTTCAGAAATACGCAGCGATGGTCCCAGTTATACACCGTTTCTTTATGGCTTCCTATAAACATGAGCACAATTGAGATGGCGGAGACTTGAATTCGTGGAGAAGCTGTTGAAAATGTGAACATATTGCGAGCTAGGCGATCGCAATAACGTAGACGTTCACGACTCGAACCTTCACGAGTACAGCACGTTCCTTCCTTAAATCTACCACCTTCCCAAAGGGTCACCTCATCTCAACTCCCGCCTCACGAGACTGTCTCCCCGTGTAACTACGTTGCAGCAAGAGTCTTTTCGAGACTCATAGCTGTACTCTCTGACTCCTTCCGTTTGCCTTGCGATAGTCGGGCCTCTCGCAAGAGCATCTTCGGTACCTTCTCCAGGGCTGTCTTGAGAAGACCGCCTTCCCACGCCGGCGTGGGTATGTTGTGTTTCTCACAACACTCTTCCGAACTCTCGTCTCTCCTGAGTTCACGATTATTGCATCCGGATTGTCATTCTCTTTGATGCCTCGAAGCTTGACGTCCACACCTTCATCACCTTCGCCACCCTCGACAACTGCACCAACGCATATCTTCCGTTGATGGAAATTCTGGCAGGGCGGCGATTTGTGACAGGGACGCTGTCACGGTGAGGTGTCCTCGCCGCCTAGCACGTATATCCTGTTCCGCGACGGTGAGCAGCTGGCGCAGCGGTATTTGACGGTAGTCAGCCGATCCAGGGGTTCGATTCCTCGGCAGCCCTAGTGGAAGGGAATTGAGCTGGTCGGGCTTTTCTGTTCCCACTTTCTCTCTTTCAGATGTGCAGATGGCGTATCTGTTCCACGGTGTCTTGATACTCCTCATCATGCTGATCTCGACTGTTCCGAGCGGCTTGCAACCGACGGCGGCTTTTGCACGCCTTGCGACCTCTTTGCCTCGCCATCGTTCTTGCCCTTGCGATTTCTTTGATCTGTCTTCGCTCTGATGAACAGCTATGGACACTTCAACACCACGACGTGACATCTTCCGAACAGCAACAACGATCCTTCCAATCATCGAGCGATCATTGGTACTTGCAACTTCTTCAAGACTCTCAACGCCAAGCTTGAGGTGATGGTTCACCTTCTCCACAACCCACCGTGAGTCGCCAATGACATCGACGTTCGTCACATCATCGACCTTTGTGTTGGAACAGCGTCCCTTGATGACGGATTTCGCTAGTCCTAGTGCGTGCAATATTGCGAGCATCTGCACTCTTGCGACTGTCTTGACGTTCTCGAGCACGAGACTCTTCCGGGTGAAGCCGTATTTGCGCTCTTGCGGCGCAATGCGTGGATCTTTGATGCACGTCGTTGTGCTCTCGGCTCGCAGTACGACACCAATGCCGGCGCCTTGGCCAAGGAAATGATCGACCGCGGTATGCAGAACGAGGCGGATGGGATCCGAGTGTCGTTCTTCAGTCATGGCGGAATGGAAGTTATTGATGTGGTGGTGGCACACGACTTGCTCACAACGTTTTTGAGGAGAGTAAGAAAGAGATCGTCAAACTCTGTATAAGTAACTGTTTGGGAGAATTGAGAGACTAGTCATAGGCGAAGTGCTCCATTGAGCTTCTCGTGGTTGTCCAGTATCAGGCCACGGAATGGTCAGCATACCTTAGGCCATATGTGAAGCTTACGCCCTGCCCACGATAGGGGACAAGGCTAGGATCTGGTTGACTAGGGCTAGTCAAACGCTCCGTTTGGACATCAGTAGTGCACGTAGACTGGTAGAGGGATGGAGGGGATGCGGTCGATACTGAAGACGCCTTAGGCCACACTTGAATATCCATTTCGAACTGGGAGTGGACGGGTAAACATTTCATTGAGCTGATGTGATCCATGCTTTACACGAAGCAAGAACTTGAGCACTCGCGCGTATTGTACAACACATGCACTTGGGTTGTTGTAAGAGTGGAAGTGGAAGTGGAAGGTCTCGGGCCGAACCGACGTGCTGACAAATACGCCTGCTGCTCTCATAACTTTGCCAGTCCCCAAATTCGAGATCTCCAGCAACGATGCGACTGACCTGAACAACCAAAACCAACACCTCACATACCCACCGCCCCACCACTCCAACGACACCCCCCTACCACCTTCACGATGCGCCAACCCCCGAAGAAAGAAGAGCCCAAATGCAACGAGAAAAACGAATACATCCCCTCCTTCATCTCCAAAAAACCCTTCTACATCGACGACGCCACCCAGTCCGACGCCGACTACCTCGAGCACCAACGTCTGCAATCCGTCGCCAACTCCGACCCCCTCGCCACCTCCAAATGGTACGACCGCGGCGCCAAGCTCGCCCCTGCAGCGACAAAGTACCGGAAAGGCGCGTGCGAGAATTGCGGGAGTATGAGCCATAAGGAGAAAGATTGTCTGCAGAGGAGGCGGAAGGAGGGGGCGCGCTGGACGGGGAAGGATATCCAGGCGGATGAGAAGGTGGAGAGTGTGCGGTTGGGGTGGGATGCGAAGCGGGATCGGTGGAATGGGTTTGAGGCGGGGGAGTATGGGGAGGTGGTGGAGGAGTATCGACAACTGGAGGAGATGAAGAAGGGGGTTGTGGAGGAGGGAGAAGAGGGGGATGAGGAGGTGGTGGATGGGGATAAGTATGAGGCGGAGACCGATATGGGGAGGAAGCAGGCGACGAGCACGCGGAATTTGAGGTTGAGGGAGGATACGGCGAAGTATTTGTTGAATCTGGATTTGGAGAGTGCGAAGTATGATCCGAAGACCAGGAGTATGATGGATACGGAGACGAGCACGAATGAGCTTATTGCGGAGGACGGGTTCCAGAAGGCTAGTGGGGATGCCGCGGAGTTTGAGCGGGCGAGCAGGTATGCGTGGGAGACGCAGGAGAGGGGTGACAAGGACAAGATACATCTTCAAGCCAACCCTACAGAAGCTGTGCTGCTGCGCAAGCGCAAAGCAGAAGAGGATCTGGGAAAGAAGGAATCGCAAAAGAAAGCCCTGCTCGACAAATACGGCGACCAATCCACCATCTCCGCCAAATCCAGTCTTGCCGCCGCAGCCGTTACGAGCAACGAGAAGTACGTCGAATACGACTCCCTCGGCCGAATCAAGGGTGCTCCGCAGACAGCGGAGAAGAGCATGTACGCCGAAGACGTGCTCATCAACAACCACACCTCCGTTTGGGGCAGCTGGTGGAAGGACTTCAAGTGGGGGTATGCGTGCTGTCACAGTATCGTCAAGAATAGCTTTTGCACTGGTGAGGAGGGGTTGAGGGCTGCGGAGGAGGCGGAGCGGTTTTCGAAGGGGTTGATACTGCCTACAGCTGCTGAGGCGGATAACGCTACGCTGGTTTCGAAGGGGGAAGCGGAGATGATGGAGGAAAGGGATGCAGAGCACGTTCCGAACGGTGTCGACAAGCCCGAGAAGCAACGCATGGACGAGAGTCGGAGGCGTTTGGAGGAGATGAAGGCTGGGGTGACGGAGGCGGAGATGGAGAAATCCCGGCGCGAGAAGACGAATGCAGCTGATCCTATGGCTGCGCTGTTGGGGAAGGATGAGTTGGTGGCTAGTGGACAGATGTAGCGAACGAAGTGCTCGAAAGCTACCTTCTGAAGCGAGTCGAACTCACTGACAGACATTTCATTTATTGCATGATGCTGTCGATATCCCGTCGTTGCTGTCGAAGTCATCCCACTCGCCCCAAGCGATTGGCCACTTCCAGAGCAACATACCGCTGACGAGACCAGCACGTGCGCTTTGTAGCAGTACCATGGACTACAAAAGCAACCATCATATCCCATCCCTTCCCATCAAGCACCCAAACCTCTTCATCCCACCCCAATCAAATACACCCAACAATGCCACCCACCCTCCTCCTCCACCCCCTCCCAACACCACTAAACATCACCTCCTCCCCCCTGCCAACATCTCTCGTCACCGTCACCGTACCCAGCACCCACCCCTGCCGTCGATGCCTCAAAGACGGACAGCCAGGCGACACGATGGTGCTGCTCTCCTATGACCCATTCCTTGGCGATTCGCCGTACAGGCAGGCCGGGCCGATCTACGTGCACGTGGAGCCGGAATGCACGATGGCGATTCTAGGCGGCATCACAGCGCCAGGGGACGAGAAAGATGGTGGGGATCTTGTGCCGGAGCAACTGCGGAGGCGGATGTTGTCGCTCCGTGCGTTTGATGGGAGGCACATGATGGTTGGCACAGCCGTAGTGCTGGGGGACGAGTTGGTTGTGGCGGTAAGGAAGCTGTGTGTGGAGGGAGATGGGGTAGAGTATGTGCATGTGCATTTTGCTGGGCCGGGGTGTTTTGCTGTGAGGATTGATCGTGATAAGTAAGGGAAGAAAGTTCGTGGACCCCTTCAATCGCGGAGGGTGAGGAGCAGGTGAATAATGAGATGGAATTGAGGATGAAAAGCTTCGGTATGAAACGTCAATTAGTGATCGAACTATCATACACCCCACCGATGTTCATGAGTAACGTAAGGTAATTATTCCGCTCCGTAGTGGTACGCTCCGTGGTATCTCGAAGCAACGCATAACCGATTGCCACTCATGCGCCTCGCATAAGCATCCATGTTTGTTTCGCTTCGGAACGAAAGCCGATCTGTAGTGTCGTAGCGGCTTCGACGTGAAAACGCCAGCCGCGGGTGGTGATTGATGGTATGCAGCTTAGACGGTGGTCTCGGGCTGGTGGACGCCGTTGCCATTGCTGTGGGCGGCATCGGTGGCATGGCCGTTGGTGTGCTTTTCGCGGCCATTAACCTGATACTGAGATTAGTAATGCTTCGGTGATGGGATGCTTCGCGTACTTACAGCATGATCATCACCAGTGTAGTCATGGAGACGCAGACCCAACTGAGCCGGGTCGATGTTGCGGTGGCCCCAGATGAGGAGAGCGCCGAAGACTGGCTTGGCAAGCAAATCGAGAATACCGTAGAAGACAGCCTCGGAGTCTGGCGTGATGACGTTGCCGCCCTCGCACACACCCCATGCGATCGGGTAGAGGATCCAGAGGAAGGCAGTGAGCGAGCCGCAGTAGAGGAAGGCGCTGCCGACGTCTTTGCCGAGAACGTTGGCGTGCTTGCGGGCATCCCAGACAAGCATGTAGACAATGTAGACGAGTGCCGCGCAGCCGAAGACGAAGTAGCCCCATTTGTATGAAGAGCGGACCAGGGCGCCAACGAGACCGGTGATGATCATGACTTCGTCAATGAAGATGATGAACATGGTTGTGGGCCAGGGCATGCCGGCGGTAAGCATGAGATCCATGAGGAGGAGAGGGGTCGTGATGAACCTAGTCCTCGCTGTCAGCTGATGCTCGGGGGGGTGGGAGGTGTAAGAGACGTACCAGTCGATGTAGCGCACGTAGAAAATCTCGCGATTGATGCCACCAACGCCACCGCCGTTGCGGACAAACTCGACGTCAATGGGAGTCCAGCCGAGATTGCTGGCCATGGAGAAGTAGGCGATCGCAGCGGTCATGGTGACGGCGGCGGTGATGTAGTGGAAGATGCGGTTCTGGCGCGGCTTGGTGAGGGCGAGGCCCATGAAGGCGAGCGTCGCGCAGGTCATGACGGCGCATACCGCCCAGTACCAGTCGGAACCGTGGGTGGTGATCTTGATGTCCGCAGACTTGCCGTTCACCATGTTGGCTGTGTTGTGTCAGTATGCGTCCTCGGTGGTTGATGGCAAGGATGAAGCGCGACTTACGGTTGACATTGAGCGCTTGGTTGCCCGACATGGTGATGGTAGTGATGCTGTGCTGAGCCTACTTGGCGAATACTTCTGTAAACCTGTTGGTGTGGTGAGATGTGGCAGTTCAAGCAGTGGTGTGGAGGATGAAGAAAGGAATGCGGGTCGGAAGGTGAAGTGATATTTTATTGATGGCCAACGCTCGGAGCTCTGCAAGCGCGAAGCAATCATGACGAACTCGCCTGCCGCTGAAACCTTTTCTCTCCAAAACACCTGGAAGTTGCGGTCCGGCCTTCTGGTCACAGCACGGTCTCATGACTATGATGCCAACTCATGCTGCACCGGACGCCGGCGGCATCATGTCGCGCAGGGACACGCGCAGACCTATCGCAGGCCACCGCACCACGAAGATGAATCGGCGAGGTCGGCAAGGCGGCATGCAGAGATTGTCCAACCCTTCACCACCTCATATCATGCCATCATCATTCTCCAGATGAAGTCGCAGGAGCTGCGTGCTAGCGCGCTTCCACCAAGCTTTTGTGGCGCCGGTCGGACGATCGACGCTGCCGTTAAGATTTGCGAGTCCAATCTTGTTTCTCCGGATCTGAAGGCTAGGCCGGATGCGGGCAGCGAGCTCGAAGTGGGACGACGTTCAGTGCTGGGTTTTTTCGATATCACCCTCATGACCTTGTGATACACCGTCCGACCAGAAGGGTGACTACATGCGGGTGTTGTGCATGTATCGATCACGGCGGCGACAACGGAGCAAGGTCTGTTGGTCGAGCTCATCATCAAAGTGCTTCGGACCATTATCCGCCAATAACCTCGTCTAGCATCAACTCGAACTCAAAACCATCAAAAGCTAGATAACAAAAGTGAAAGTGAGGTCAACGGTCATCACAAATACCAGCACCCCACAAATTTGTCAGATCCAGAGACAGACTCGCATGTCGGCTACCTGCTGCATGTCGATCTCTTCGGGACTTTCTCCGGGCGAGATATGAGCTGGTTGCAGATCCTGAGGCCGAGCTGTCTTCCAACGGCCAGCGCGACGAAACTCCATCCGGCTCCCCGGATATGAGAGGAGAGTTTGATAACGGCGATATGGTTTATTACTGCTGTGACGTGAATTTGGCTGCTGAAGCTGAGAGTGATGTGGTTTGGTCTGGTTGTTGAAGCTCCCTGTCATGCGGCGAGGAGATGGTGAGGTTGGGAAGAAGGGAGCAAGTAATGTAGTATGGTATAGCAACGACCTGTTGAGCGTGCGATGAGCAGCTCACTGTACACTATGATCGTTATCTGCTAGACAAAACGCGAAACGAGTAAGGTCGCGTATGTGGTATCGTGCCAGTAATCAATCAATCAATCATCCCATCCCAACCCAACCCAAAGCCATGCCATGCTGCGCGGCCCATATATGCACTCACAGCCATGATCGTAACTCAACCCAACATCCCCTCCACCCACCCCCGAACCCCCATCCAAGCACCCGCTTCCCTCTTCTGAAGCGCCTGAGTAGTAGTCCTGATACTATCCACCGGCCTCTGCTCCCTGACCATCTCCGCGTCAAACCAACTCCCATGCAACCCATACGGTACCCTCTGCGGTAGCTTCACGCGCGCAACCACGTCTTTCATGTTCCCTCCGTTGATGATCCAGAGTTCAGACTTCGCGCGATCGGGCGCAGAATCGGAAGGCGCATCGCCGTCGGCGGAAAGTTGGGACTCGTCGAAAGCGTAGAAGAGGAGGTATCCGTCGTCTTCTGATAGATTGGTGGAGGCGGGCACGAAGCGCGGCTCCTGCGCGAACCATCCTTCTGGCATCGTGAAGACGCTGATGGGATCCTCAGGGTCAGTACTCTGCAGTACTGTCGCCATGGTGCGGTTGTCGACAACACCGGTAATGCTACGCGGTGGACAGCGCCGTCCTCGCGCTACAAGCTCCTGGACATTCACTTTAACCAGCGCGTCGATTTTCGTCGCCTTCCCCAACGCGCTCCCGAAGGATGTAGTAGTAGTCGAGCACCCATACACGAAAGTCGCCGCCTGCATCTCCAGCTCCGGCCGCACGGACGGGAACTCGAATGGTATCGTGCTCAGCGCCCACTGATGATCGATCGCTCCAGTCTGGAGATTGAAGTTATAATAGTAAAGCCGGCACTGCTCCTCATTATAGAACGGCCCCTCAGCTTCAGTGTAAGTGAGGCTGTTGACGGTGATGAACGCTTCCTTCTCCGCCAAGGGTGATTCAAGTAGCGGCGCGCGCTCGAAGTGCGTCGCTTCGGCGTCGTGGTCGTATTTGGAGAAAAAGGACATCCGGCCGGCGGGTTTGGGTAGGACGCGCTTTGTGGGAGCGGGGGGTGGTGGAGCGATGTTGCCGGCGGCGAAGACGAGGGTTGCCGAGGTGAGGCGGCAGGCTAGCATGTTTACTGAAGTCGTTTCGCCGGCAGGGTTGGTGTCGTCCCAGGAGTTGGCGGTGTGGAAGATGCACGCTGCGTCTGTCTCGAACCAGCGGACTTGTTGTGGACTGCGTCTAGGGAAGACACCGAAGCGAGAGGGTTTGGTGGAGTCGTAGGATACGGGAGGGAGGCCTTTGAGCTGGTTCATGGGGTCGAGGGTTAGTGGTAGGTCCATGATGACGGTGTGCTTGAGCGAGACGCCGAAGTCGTGCATCATTTTCGCGCCGCTGATGCCGGGGACGGCTGCGTTGAGGATCTTTTCCGGCGGCTTCGAGACTTCGACTGGATGAGGTGATGCCTGCGGAATGATGCTGTACTGAACATACGGCGGCGCAAAGCACGAATGAAACATCACCATCTCCTTCGTCACCGGATCGACCTTGGGATGCGCAGTCGTCCATTCTCGCATGAAGCTGATCAATCCACTGTCCTGACCAAACACCTTCTCCTTCTCCTTCTTCCCCTCCCTGCCACCTTCCTCACCACATCTCACTTCCTCCGGCTCCCCTTCAGCAACCGCCCCGTTATACCACCCCACTGTCTCCAACCCAGGCAACTGTATCCGCATCGGCGGCCCACTCTCACAGAGCGCCATTGCTCTCCCATCGTGATACACCACATTCGTGTTCGCCACACTAATCTTCTTGATCTTCTGCTTCGAGCCCGGTAGATGGGACAGCAGAACCAGCAACACCGTCCGCAGTATCCTGAACGTGACATAGATTATCCCCGCCAGCGGATTCACCAGCGTAGCAATCGAAGGCAGAATCGGTTTCCTCAACTTCGGGCTCGAGAGCGTGGAAAGGTAGAGGTCGGTGAGGATGTACTGGTTCACGAACTCGGGCTCAATCCTCCCCGTCGCCTCGTCTTTCCGAAACGAGACGCCGGAGAGCATCCCATCCCCGTCGAACCAGTGGGCGTCGCGGCCGAGATCATCGTTCGAGACGGGATTGCTGCCGTTGCGGACGTATTCGCCGTCGGCCAGCTCTGAGGGTATCGTGCCAGTGTATGTGCATGGTGTGAGAGGGAGAGTCTGGTGTATGGGGGCAAAGTTGCCGCTAAGATATGGATGTCGTGGTTGTGGTGTAGGTAGGACGGTCTGGCTGGGCGTTCGTTTGCGTTTCTGGCCTGCGAGAGACATGCCGTGGTGGGTGTTGATGTTGAGGGATCAATGCATCAACATTCTAAGAAAGCTTATATGGCTGATGTGATGGAGACGAGAGGACGTCGACGACGTGACCGCCTCTCTCCTCATCAATCACATGTCAAATGGCGAGTCCTGCAAGCTTGCCGCTCTTCGAAGCTCTCCACTCCCAGGTCCGCATATGTGACGTACTGCGTTTCTGCACGTGCAGGGATCTAACGGGCAATGGCGGACGCTAGAGATGCGAGATTGAATTGCACCAACGGCAGCGAAACAGGTGGCAATCGACGGAGGTCGGTGCGACAGAGCCTCAGAAATCAGATCAAATGGCCGCGGCGTGTTCAATGCGTAGCTGGTGGTGGTGGCGTTTTTGTGAATAATGCTCCGACTGCCGAGTTGTCCATACCGATGATCGATGTGCTTGAGCGGGCGAGTGCATTGCAGCTTCTTCCGATTTCCTGCCGACACAATGAGGGAGACATCCCCGTAATGGACCCGCAGCTCCCAGCAATCCCGACTGCACGAACTCGGATATGGGGTTCGAATATGCGCTTGTGTACGAAACACCTCGCCGAGAAGATTCACTTTCACATGTCACACCCACTGACCGGCCACCAGACATCTCAAGTACACCATCCCGCCCGCAATCCTCCTCTCGATAATCTACGGCCCCCTATGCACCAAACTCGACCTCTACCGCATCGCTTTCCTCATCACGATCGCGGTCGTCTCGACAATCCCATGGGACAGCTACCTCATCCGCACCGGCATCTGGTCCTACCCGCGGAACGTGATCGTAGGGCCGACGCTGTTTGATATCCCGCTGGAGGAGGTGTTCTTCTTCGTGATACAAACCTTCAATACGACGCTGCTGTACCTGATCCTCAACAAACCGATCCTGCATCCGGTATACCTGGTCAAAGAGAGGAAGGGAGATAAATGGCTCTACGTCAAACTCATCGGGCAGGTCGTCGGAGCTCTGTTGCTTAAGCAGGCTGTGACATTCATCCGCACCGGTGGCTCGAAAACCTACCTAGGTCTGATCCTAGTCTGGGCCCTGCCCTTCCTACTCCTGCTCTGGAGTCTAGCCTACCAATTCCTAGCCCAACTTCCCTTCACCAGCACGCTCTTACCGATCGCCCTACCAACCCTCTACCTCTGGATCATCGACACGCTCGCCCTCAAGCGCGGAACCTGGGTCATCTCCACCTCCACCAAAACCGGCATATCCCTCTGGCCGGGCCTCGAGATCGAGGAAGCAATCTTCTTCCTCCTAACCAACACCCTCATCGTCTTCGGCCTCGTAGCTTTCGACAACGCCATAGCAGTCCTCCACGCCTTTCCAGCGCACTTCCGACGTCTTCCCACGCTCCCTTCTCCTGTTCTGCTGGTGCGAGCGCTGTTGCTACCGAGTAAAGCCTACGACGACGACCGGATCCTCGGGATCCAGCAATCGGTCGCGAGACTGAAGAGGAAAAGTCGGAGTTTCTACCTCGCTAGCTCCACGTTCTCTGGGCGGTTGAGGATCGATTTGATAATCCTTTACTCTTTTTGCAGAGTTGCGGACGATCTTATCGATAACGCCGCCGATGCGGCTGAGGCGCAGGGCTGGGTGAAGAAGCTGAAACAGTATCTCGATTTGAGCTACGGCGAAGCGGTGCTAGATGGTGCGGGCAATACGATTGAGTCGAAGGACGCGAATCGCGGTGCTGCTACCCTGTTCGCTGTGCAGAATTTTCCCGAGGACGCGCAGTTGACGTTATTACTGTTGCCGACGCAGCGGTTGGCGAAGGAGCCACTGTATGAGTTGCTGAAAGGGTTTGAGATGGACTTGCTCTTCTCCTCTACGCGTCCGAGTGGTCCGATAAAAAGTTCGGACGATCTGGACTTGTATGGTGCGAGGGTGGCGGGCACGGTGGCGTTGTTGTGTATTCAGTTGGTTCTGCATTATCACCCTGGCACGCTCTCTGACGCGAAGGCGAAGAGGTTGATGGCTGCGGGACACGATATGGGCATCGCGCTGCAGTACACCAACATCGCGCGGGACCTCGCTGTGGATGCCGCAGGCGGAGCCGATGGGGTTGGAGGGAGGTGTTACGTCCCCCCTCCCTGGCTCAAGAAAGAAAAGCTCACCCCCGAAACTTTCATCTCCGGCCTCCGCAAAACATCCAACGAAGACGACTTCTTCGCAAAGAAAGTCGAAACCCTCCGTGCCCGCATCCTCGAGCGCGCGTTCGCATTCTACGATACGAGTATCGAGGCAGTGGAGGAGTTGCCTGGAGAGGCGAGGGCGCCTATGCGGGTGGCGGTGGAGAGTTATATGCAGATTGCGCGGGAATTACGGAGAGCTGGGGAGGGGAAGGGGAGGGTGAAGGTTAAGGCGGGCAGGGCGACGGTGCCGGTGTGGAAGAGGGTGTGGGTTGCTTGGCGTACGCTTTGGGGGAGGCGGAGGCGATGACGATGGGGATGGTATGGGGGGTGGTTGTATATAGTGTGGAATGGGATGGGGTGTGTATAAATCAGTGTGAATAATCCCAGACGGACGGCGCGAGGTCAATCACCCGCAATGTGAACGTCAAGGTATGCTGTCGTTGTTGCTCTTCGTTATAACAATGCTCATAGACTTGCAACCTAGCAGTGCTGTTGTGTAGCGAACCTAGTGCATCCCGATCAGGAAATGCCATCGTCATCATCACATGAATCCACTAGATCTTTCATGTGAAACTCCGTCCTCCAACATCTACCATGCCTCTTCCCACCACACCTCAACACAACGCCCGCCCTCGCGTCTCCCTCGCCTCATGGCCGAAAAGAAGCAGGAGACCGCCATAATCATCGGTGCCGGAGCAGCAGGCCTCTCCACCGCCGCCCGTCTATCCCTCGCCGGCCTCTCCGTCACCGTCCTCGAAAAGAACTCCTACATCGGTGGGCGCTGCTCGCTCTTACACCGCGATGGCTACCGCTTCGACCAAGGGCCCTCGCTGCTCTTGCTACCGGACATGTTCCATAACACGTTCAGAGAGTTGGGCACGACCCTGGAGAACGAGGGAGTGGAGTTGAGCAAGTGCGAACCGAACTACCATATCTGGTTTGGGGATGGGGAGATGGTGAAGATGAGCTCTGATTTGGCCACCATGAAGAAGGAGGTGGAGAGGTGGGAGGGGAAGGAGGGGTATGAGAGATATCTCGCGTGGTTGGGAGAGGCGCATCGGCATTATGAGGTTAGTGTGCAGCAGGTGCTGTTGCGGAATTTCACGAGTCTATGGAGTATGTTCCGACCAGAGTTCCTTCGGCACCTCCTCGCGCTCCACCCTTTCGAGAGTATCTGGACGAGGGCAGGCAAGTACTTCTGGACGGAGCGGTTGAGGAGGGTTTTCACGTTCGGGAGCATGTACATGGGTATGAGCCCGTTTGATGCTCCCGGGACGTATAGTCTGCTGCAGTATACAGAGCTGGCGGAGGGGATATGGTATCCGGTCGGGGGGTTTTGGAAGATCATGGAGGCGCTGCAGAAAGTTGGGCAGAGGGAGGGGGTGGAGTATCGGCTTGAGACGGCTGTGAAGAGGATCGTGTTGAGTGCGGATGGGAGCAGAGCGGTGGGGGTGGAGTTGGAGACGGGCGAAGTGATGACGGCGGATGTTGTGGTGAACAATTCGGATTTGGTGTATGCGTACAACGAGTTGCTGCAGAAGAGTGACTATGCGGAGGCTTTGAAGGAGAGGCCAGCGAGTTGTTCGAGTATAAGTTTCTACTGGGGCTTGGATGGGAAAGTGCCGGAGCTGGAAGCGCACAACATCTTCCTCGCGGACGAGTATAAGGAGTCTTTCGACAGTATTTTCAAGAAACACCTCATCCCGGACGAACCGAGCTTCTACGTCAACGTGCCCAGTCGCGTCGACCCATCTGCTGCGCCAGAGGGCAAAGACGCTATCGTCGTGCTCGTACCGGTTGGACATCTGCTGGACGACGAGACGCGAGAAGCTCAGATCCCCTCCGACGCAGCCAACCGCTCCATCCATACCAACGGCGACATCAAATCAGCCTCACCCAAACAACAGTCCGGTCTCGCGCCCACGCCTACGCAAGACTGGCCCGCCATGATCGCCCTCGCGCGCAAAACCATCCTCTCAACCATCAAATCCCGCACCGGCGCCGACGTAGGCGCCCTAATAACAACAGAATTGACCAACGACCCCACGACCTGGAAATCAGCGTTCAATCTCGATAAAGGCGCTATCCTCGGGCTCTCGCACTCGTTCTTCAACGTCCTGTGCTTCCGGCCTACCACTCGAGCTCGACGGACGGGCGTCCTGGACTCCTGGGTTAGAGGCGGAGTGTTAGGTACGGTGGGTCAAGTATTAGAGGATGCGGTTCGAGGGGAGGAGAGGAGTAGGGTGGAGGGGTTGTATATGGTTGGTGCGAGTACGCATCCGGGGACGGGTGTGCCGATTTGTTTGGCGGGAGGGAAGGTGGTGGCGGAGCAGGTCTTGGGGGATTTGGGTATGGGTGTCCCGTGGGCAGAGAATATCAAGCTGGAGGGGGAAAGGAGAAAGGGTCTGGATAGGGAGGAGAGGCCGGTGTGGTTGGATAGTTGGGAGCAGTGGATGATTGTGGTACTGGTGGCGGCGGTGGCGGCAGTGTTATACGCGTGGTTTGCTACTCCACGATGACAGTGGTAGTTCATCGCGTTCATGCCACCTAAACTTCTATACAGTACGCCCCAAGTATATGGAATTTTAATGCTGCCGTCACAACTAGTTGTGCCGAACATCGACCGACAGACGAACCTGACCTTTTCTCCGCTTTCTTTCTCCTCGAATTTATCCAGCCCCAACCTCACATGCCTCATCTAGATCACCTTCGTGTCACTGCCGTGCCTGTTGCCGAAATGACGCTCGCTGGGGACCTGCATGATGTATGGAGTAAACAAGCATCATATCAAGCTTTTCTAGAGATGTTGTCTCTGAATCCTTCTTCGAGATGGAACGGTAGGTTGTTCTGCTTCTCTCATCTCCTTGCTCTTCGGTCGACAAGATGGTGTCTTTCAAAAGCACCGCAGTGTATATGCTAGGCGCGAGCACAGCAGCAGCGCAACAGATCGTCTCGCACCCTCATAAGGCATGTTCGGCCATCGCGGACAATTTTAGCTACGAAGATGTCACCGTCAACTTCGCAACCTTTGTCCCAGCCGGAACGAACATCTCCCTTGACCACTCTGGCGAGCTGACAACTTGCGGGCGCCCAAATCAGATCGTGCCTGTGGATCTCTGCCGGGTGGCAATGTTCGTGAAGACGTCTGAGATCTCCAACATCACGCTCGAAGCTTGGCTACCCACAAACTGGACTGGACGGTTCTTGAGTACTGGCAATGGAGGCTTGAGCGGGTGTATTCAGTACGAGGACATTGCCTACGGCACCCAGTACGGCTTCGCCACTGTAGGTGCGAACAATGGGCACAACGGCACGAGTGGCAACGCTTTCTACAAGAGCGCCGAAGTCGTCAAAGATTTCTCATGGCGCTCTGTCCATACTGGCGTGGTTGTCGGCAAAGCGATCACCCAGACTTATTGCCAGGACGACTATACCAAATCTTACTATCTCGGCTGCTCGACAGGCGGAAGGCAGGGTTTCAAAGAAGTCCAGAAGTTCCCGCATGACTTCGATGGCGTCGTTGTGGGAGCGCCAGCGGTTGGTTTCAATAACTTGAGTTCGTGGTCTGGGAGCTTCTATCTGGTACACTGGCGATAACACCTCAGCCACCTTCCTCACGCCGGACAAATGGGCGCTCGTCCACGACGACATTCTCAACCAATGCGACGACCTCGATGGCGTCGCGGACGGTATTCTCGAAGATCCTGACCTCTGCACCTACCGCCCCGTCACCCTTCAGTGCGCGAGCGATGCCACGGACACCAGCGCCTGCCTCACAGCACCACAAGTCGAGACCGTACGGAAAGTCTTCTCCCGCTACTACGGCGACGGCGCGAACAACCAGTCCGCGCTCATCTTCCCACGCATGCAGCCGGGATCCGAGCTCAGTGATGCGTTTATCTACTACAACGGCCAGCCGTTCCCGTAACCGGAGGATTGGTACCGCTACGCTGTTCTCAACGACTCTTCTTGGAAAGCCTCGCAGCTAAACTCCTACTACGCCGCTCTCGCAGCTTCTATCAACCCGGCCGGGATCGAGACGTGGAAAGGGGATTTGAGCGCTTTTCAAGAACAAGGGAGGCAAGGTGCTGCATTATCATGGTCAGGCGGATAGTATCATCACTTCGGCGAATTCACCGCGGTATTATGATCATGTTTCTGAAGTGATGGGCCTGGCGCCGAGCGAGTTGGATGATTTCTACCGCTTTTTCCGCATCTCGGGGATGGATCATTGTTCGGGTGGCGTTGGGGCGTGGCATGTTGGGCAGACGACGGCGGGCGCAACGAGCGAAGATGCGCAGGATAACGTGCTGTTGACGATGGTGGCGTGGGTGGAAGAGGGAGAGGCACCCGAGACTGTTACGGGGACGAAGTTTGTGAATGTGAGTCCGATTCTGCTTTCCCTCCCAATGGGAGTGTGGTGACGAGGAAATATGCTGATTCATTTGTTTCTAGGATACCGTGAGCCTGGGAGTTGACTTCGTGCGCGATCACTGCCGATATCCGTACAGGAAGAAGTGCGTGGACCTGGACAACTATAAGAAGCCGAGTGCGTGGAAGTGTGTGATCTAGTTGACTTCCACTGATATAGGCCCTCATACTACTTTGTATCTCAGGCCATCCAGCGCCTAGACTCCAGATTGGTATTCATACCCTCACTCCTACTGACATGTTTCAGCTCCAGCAGCTAGACGCTGTTCGGTCGCTTTCTGCTTGATCGCCCATTTGACAGTTCAGCAGCGATGCAACTCGACAGACTGCTACTAGTAGCCGGCTACCACCTCCGCCTGATCGTTGCTATACCTCCAATGACCGGGAGGACGCCTTACATTTGGTTGGAAGGGCAGGTATACGCTCCACTACGCCTTTCCCGAACGAACTGGAAAGAGTTTGGAGTGAAGGCGTGAAGTTGTGTAACTTTGTTCACATCGCTGTCCGTTTTAATACATATGGCACTCATCCAGATATTCAGGTGGAGTGTTTCTGCTACCCTAGCGACTTCGTTCTTGTCGCTGAATATAGCGGTGAAGTTGAGTGACCTTCAGATCTCGTCTATACATCCAGACCTCGTCGTTCAGCACCTCGCTAGACATACACGACCCGGCGTCTTTCCAAGAGATCGATGGAGGACTACGTACTGCGAGCAAATGAAACACAAGTTACCATAGGCCGAGACCTAAGGAAGGCCCTCATCCGCGGACGCTAACGCCAGTCCATCGCGTGTGACGGTCGGCAGCTTTTCTATACAAGCCAGGCTGCAAGACTGTAAGTCTGTTGGACCAGCTTTCTGATCGCTTTGTCGGACGACGTACGGGGCCTTGGGCATATGGGTGGCGCATGATGAGTTCGTTGAGGCGGATGCGACATTCATGATTTTCATGAATCTCTTCGGTTGGCCATGGTTGTTGCGCCACTTGAAGCCTTCTTTGCAGTTGGTTGGCTTTCTGGAGAGCTTGAGATCGGGATCGATGCGCTTGTACTGTGACCGTTTTGGAGCACGTGCGCGGTCGACTATGACGGTGTCTTAAGGGGTTGAACAGCCATGTGAAATAACTTGATTGGAGTATTGATTGAGTCTTGCCATGTCTCTGGTCAGTAAACATGCTCGTGAGTAGCTTGGATCGACGCTTTGATCGGCTTTTTGTTCGATGTGTATGTGTCCGTCAACAGAAAGTACCGGTGGTGTGAGTGGCAAGCAGATCAGACACGGAGTCTACGGTTTGAATGTTCGCTTTGACATGTTTCAGTATTATAAAGTTGCACAAGAGGGTGGTTATGGATGAAGAAGAAACATCTGGTAGAGCTGAGGCTCGCTGTTCGTACAATATCACACGTACGCTTGATTGTCTCCTCGATGTTGCTTTCACGTCCCAGCTCGCTTCACCGCAAAAGTATTGGCAGTGAACGTCCCATCCGGATCAGCCTTGGCCCTAGCCTCCTGCAGCCTCTTGTACTTGGTCTCATCATCGTAGTAGGCCTGCCAAACGCTGTGCAAGTCGAAATCACCATACGAGCCCCACAGCACCCGTCTGTCCTCCCTGCTGAAGCATCCTTGGGGCCCGATGAAGATCTTGTCGTTCTCTTTCTGGAAGTCCTCCGCGACATGCTTGTATGAAGACTCCACAAAGCAGTCGAGCGTACAGCACACAGTCGAGTCTCTCCAGCTGTAGCTTGTCCCATTGTCCGCATTCCTCGTAAACATGGAGTTCTTGCCGCCAAAACACTGGATCTGGCAAGAGACCCAGCACTGGAGGAATTCGTCCTTGAGCGATGGGCTGATCACGCGGTGGACTCGTTTGGAGACCTGCTCGACCCAGCCGTCTCTTACCAAAGTGGTGGAGTTGGTGAGGTAGGTTCGCTTCTCGTAAGGATGGTCAAACTCTCGGATATTGCGGAAGATCCATTCGCCTGTCATCTCGGACATACGCTTCGGTGTGTCCTTCCCGAACTCGTCATGCTTCAGTCTCCACTTCCCAGCGTTGGCCAGGTCACTGAACCACTTCGGGTCATATCTATCGTTCTCAGCAAGTGGAACCCACTGTGCGTAGAGGATGATTGTCGGTGGCCAGTCTGGCAACCCATCGAATCCGAATATGTTCGGATGGTCCCTCTTCATGATCTGGTCGAGTCCGGGGATTAAATGGAGTAGAGGAAAGTCCGAACTTAGGACACTGACACACAGGTCGTAGTTCCTCGGTGTATCCGGATCGTCGCCCATCTCAGCGATGTTCTTAAGCAGTGCTTCGAGTGTATCTTGGTTGTACCACCTGTCGGTCGGAGGTCGGAAAGATAAGCCAATGTCCCAAGATGCGAGAGGCGTGGTGGGTTACTCACCAGACCGCACGTATTCCCCGTGGGCCATCAGCGCCTATGAAGTCGTACTCGGAGTCACCTTTGCATCATTAGTGGAGCCCAAAGCCAGCTTAGCCACCACATAGATACTCACGGTGTACCTCCATCGTGTAGTGTGTGATGACACCAAAGTTTCCTGGACTGCCTCCCAGAATGGCATGAAACAGCTCCGGATCCGACGCCTTGTCGACCACTTTGATTTCGGCGTCGTGGTCAATGAGCCTGATCTCCCAGACGTGATCTCCCAGTAGTCCGAAACTTCGACCAAGCTGTCCATAGCCACCAGTCTGAGCATGTCCACCAACACGCACATCAATGCACTGTCCATGCGGGACGAAGCACTTGTTCTGCTTCAAGAAGCCATTGAAAGAACCCAAGCTCCAGCTCACGCTCGCGTAGACGAATGTCTTCGCGGATTTCTCCTGCTGGATCTGAGGGTCTTGGATAACACGCTTCACCAGAACACCGACCTCTTCTTTGCCTAATATCCTCAGGTCTTGCTTGGAGTCAAGGAATGTCTTCTTGAGGTCAACGAGGATATTTTTTCCGGAAGTCGAACAAGCACCACTGTACTGATGGCCACCACTTGCAATCGCGACTGCGAGCTTTTCTTGCTTTGCGTACTGAACCGCGGCAATGATATCTTTCTCATTGTTGGGTTGCACAATCAATCCTGGGTTCATGTCATGGTCGACTTGGTGGCTCGAGGTGGCATATTGGTAGTTGTTGTTCCTCCACGCTTGCTGAAGAAGCGGGTCCTTTGCATTAGGATACTGCAGGCCGCTGAACTTCTGGATGGTAGCCATGGTGCAGCGGGAAATATAAAAGATTTTTCGACTTTGAAGATGGACAGACCTTCGAGAAGCAAGATATATAAGCACCAGAAGGGACATGATAACATACAGATCACCTCGCAAAATCCTACCTGTATACTGTGTCGAGTCGCAGCTTGTGGAGGCTGGCTGAGGCAGCACAGTCATCCTCAGCATGTGGCGGCTGACCTGACTTCGACATGGAGGCTTCGGTGTTGTATCTCGTTGTCTGGCCGCAAGTGGCGGGAAGCCACTCCCCGTTGCAGCGCTCAGCTCGGAGCACTGTTGCGCAATTACGCCCAGCATTCCGTCGCCCCGGCTCTATGGCTGTTCATGGAAGGGACCGTTGTCGCTCAGCTGCTGCCACCGCTCACCACCAAGCCGATCAGCCCTGTGGTGGGCTGACCTCCCGGTGAGATGCAGCTTGCTCGCTTGCGGGCTGCACTGACCTGGCCCGGCCGTCCCCCAGTCCGACATGTACAGTATCTCATATAGGGTCGGTGGTAGCACATAAGATTATTCCAGACGTACGCCTCGAATGAGAACGTGGTCGTAGGTGGAAAGAAAGACGGAGTCTGATGGAGATGTGGTTCAGTGCACCAAGTCGGCGTCGATGTCCCATCTGGTTGTTCACGTTCGATTTTCGTTACTTGACGTTGCACACCTATTCCCAGAGGCAGAGAATGCACAAGGCCGGTAACCGCAAATCTGACACGGGCTGCAGGGCGCTCTAGCCCGTCCAATAAGCGGTCCTTCAATGCCTCTTACATGCAGCACGCGAGTGGGGAGATCGGTCTCCCGACTCCTCGAGGCCTGTGGTGTACTTATGCTCGCGCCGTGCTACATCTCTACAAGCTGACATCGGAAGCGCGATCTTCAGGAGGGTTCCTTGAGCTCATTACCGCATGCAGCACCTCAGCTACATTCAGCTGTCTTCCCACCGCAACAGGCCTCAGCACGCCGCTACCTTGACAATTAACGAAGGTCGCACGCACTGTCGTCGACTTCCGAACCTTGGATGTCGTGCTCGAGACCTCGTGCTGCTGTTCCGAGCTTTTACAACGAACTGCGGTCCAGCAAATCAAAAGCCACGAGTCCAGATACCGGCTAACGAGGACGATATTGATCTCAGCCAGCCATTGACTCAGCCTAGTATAGCTACCAACCGGTGAGCATGGGATCTCGACTGGTGACAAGTATTGATAGGTCGGGTGGGCTGATCTTGGTATGCATGAGCGAACGCCTCAGCATGATTGTAAGTGGTGGTGTCCGCTTCTAGACCGCATATTACGAAGGCCCGCACGTGAGGTTGAAGCATAAGAGGAAAGCCTGCCTGCAAGACATGGTAGAAGGTAACCTGGAGCTCCGGCACTGACTTTCTGACCTTCTACACCACTGACCTCCTCCAACCTTGTTCATCTAGCATATCTGCGAGCCTCCAGTCATGGCCAGCCAGATCATTGGGGACGGTAACGTGGTTCCTCCATTGAACATCACCGCACCCGCTCCACTCATCGACCTTAGGGGATTCAGATGGACTACTGTTGACGAAGAGGTCAACGGTGCGCAAGTCGACCAGGAAGCTGAAGAAAAGAGCTCCTCGAGAGATATCTCTGAGCATCATGAGCGTCGATCGCAACAGCCTCTGGTCCGTGCTGCGGCGAGTTCTTTCCAACGCCCTCCCTTCTTCCCAGGCTCAGGAGGACCTCCCGGGTTCCCGGGGCCACCAAGGCCACCAGGGGAAGCAGACACGGACGCACCAACATTGCAAGAAGATGCAACCACAACGCAATTGACAGAGCAGCTTGGTCTCGTGCATGGTCTTCCACCACCGGCTCTCCCTCTCTTCCCGCTTACACAATTTCAAGGCGCTTATGCTGGCAATGGTTTCAATACGATATTTCGACCTCGACCAAAGGTTGACTCGACGCGGTTCCCAATCACGCCGAACACTGGAGGCTTCCCAGACGACAACACACTTGAGTTGAATCTCACCACAGAACAATTGACCTTCGGAGAGACAATTGGCGAGATTCCCAATCGTGGCCTTAGCCTGAACGACCAACCCGACATCACCCTAGGCGGCTTCCCATACCTTCAGACCATTCAAGACGTCACAAATACCGACACCGGGAAAGGCGATCGCCCAAATCCCAAGGGTATACACTTTGAGCCGGGCATGTGGCTCAATGTGCCGGATTCAGGTTCCCCGGCAAACAAAGCGAGCATTTCCCGTATGGCCTGCATCCCTCACGGCACTACCATTAATGCACAGGGGCTGGCACCGACTAAGGTACAGACTACTACTCGCGGTGGAAGGGAAGGTCCTCCTAGTTTCGACGTTCCCGACAATATCCTTGACATCACCCCATTTCCCATTGGGCAACCAAGCAACAAGATTCTCTTCCCGTCCTTGCAGGTGAAGAACAAGGACTCTCCCAGGATTCCACAGAATTTGGACAAGTTCAATCAGGCAGGTACGATCACGGACGATATCATCAAGAATCCAAATCTTGTTCTCAAGAATGCCATCCAAGGTCAGACCATCACCGAAACCATCGCATTCGAAGTCTCGACTGGACCTCCCGCTCCCAAGGCCAGCATGAACGGCGGCGGAACCGCGAACATATCCTTCTTGGCGGGCACACAGAGTCCGATCACCACCCAGGCACCAAGTACGAATGACAAACCAAATGCTCACGCCGCATTCATGACATCGAAGTTCTGGATCGAGACTGTGGCCTATCAGGTCAACGTGCCCAGACTGACGACGAGAGACACCATCCTGCTGAAGCCGAAGATGCCCAACAACACCGCACCCACTCCTGTGTTTGCGATCACACCACCGGCTCGGCTTCCGTCTCCTCCGAAGACGATCACGGTACCCGGTGTCCAGATACAGTACTCGCAGACCGTCAATTTGAACTTTGCTACGTTGGCTTGGCCACATGTTAGTGTAGCTACGCTTGTGCCTACTGGACCGCAGCCTTTCAAGATGACTTGACGATAGCGACAAAGTTCGACTGATGGGCGATACGAATGATGTGTAACGGCTTTAGCGATTGATAGGTGGATGATTGACTATCTCCTTTCGGTGAAGTACATGCCTATCACAAAATGAGAAACTTCTCTTCAATCGTTTCCATTGTAACATTCAATGTTGCGCGTTTATAGCATACTACCAGTCATTGAAGAAGCCATCGTTTTCAATAGTGCTGTTGGTCAGAATGAGATTAAGAAAGTCTGCAATGTAAAGCATGAGTATTTCAAGCTCTACAGCAGCTATCTTGGAAGTCGTTGTCTCGTAAGTCGGTCGATACACTCCATCAAGTACCGCACCCACACAAAAGCAAACGCTTGACCTTCCTCCCAAAGGAGTTCCTATCATCGAACCTGCCTGCCTTCGCAGTCCGTATCTCTGTAGCGTTCCCCGATCGCTTCCAGCGTAGCTTTCGTCGCAGTGGCGCAGACTCGTCGTCCTCATCGTCTTCGAAGAAGCAAGCTGGGTACTGTGAGTTGCTCGTCCGTAGCAGAGAGCCAAAAGACGTTCGCGGACCAGGCGTGGTGGCGACTAGCGGCGAGGTAATCGTTTCGTCTGACCACCTACTTTGCCACGGCGTTGAGCCGTTGGAAGGTGAGTTTGAGGTACTCGATCGACCTTTTGAAGGCGCCGTAGAACCGGAGATAATGCGCATTGGTATGCGTCGGGTGCCACTGAAGGAGGTGCCGCTGTCCTTTCTGCTGCGGATGGAGCCGGACATGCTTTCTTTGCGTGGTCGATAAGCCGGGTGTATTTGCGGGCTCACTGTTATGTGGCCATGGGCAGGTGGTGTTTGCGGGTCATCGCCTGCTCCGGTGATCTCTTTAACGACTGGGAAGAGCTTGTAGGTGCTTTTCGCGTCGAACTTTGCCTTTGGCTGTGGCGGAGTGGTTGTGAGCGAAGGCTGTTCTCGGGTCGTCTGTTCGGCGCCTAGACGAGCGTCTTGAAAATGATGTGCTTGCGGCTTACTCTCTACCGCTGGCCCACAAGGCGTGATCGGAGTGAATGTCGAGGCCAGACCAAAGTCGAACTCGTTTACAGCTGGACCGAGCACAGGCGTCTCAATCCTAGGAGCTGGTGGAAACATTGGGCTATGTAGTGGTGAAGGGTCGTGCATGTAGTAGTCCAAGATGCCGTAGGATATCGTAGACTGTCGTGTACTGCATCGCGAGGCTACACTCGGGGGCGGAGCACGTTTTGTGAAACACTTCTGCTGGAGTGGCACGCGACGAGGCCATGTATTTGGCGCAGCGACGTCGACTATTTCCGGTATTGGAGGGGTTTCGCATCTGTCCTCGCTTGTTCTTGTTGAGAACGGAACAGCCTTCAACAATGGAGACGGCTGGCCAGGTGCTATATTGATGGGCGCTGGCCGCGTGCGAGGAGGACTTTTCGGAAAGCGTGCATGCTCATCTCGAGGTTCTCGGGTGTTCCTGGTCTGAATACGTGTTTGAGGTGATGACTTCCAGTCATCGTAGCGCGCAAGCCTTGCTGCCATCACCAACCCCGGTACTCATGGATGGGTGCGGAAAGTGGCGATACAAAGAATGTTTTGCGCAATACGCAATGGCATGCGACCTACCTCTATATGCGCAGCAAGCTCGGCACCCATTGACGTGAGGGGCGGAATGTAGAGACCTTTCCTGCTGTCAACACGGGAAGGTCCCAAGAAAGGCTCGATGTCTTGCATGCTCGACTTGTAAGGGTTCGGCGCTTGTCTGACTCAAGCCACACTGAAGTGGGAGCCGTTGGTATGCAAGGGGTACATGCTTCGAACGTTGGGGCTCGAAGAAGTAGTAAACAAGAGTCGAGCATAGCACTTCTCCAAAGTACCGCAAACCAGGCGAGAGATTCAGCTGCAACGGAGGCTCTTCCAATATGTTCCAGGTAGTAGTTCAAGAGATGAAGTTCGGTAAATATTGAGAAGAGGTGAGGTGAGCTTCGAGCAAGGAGAGTCAAGGGAGGAGAGGGGGGGGAGGAGATGTAGCTGCCCTCGCGGACGTTACAGCAAGGTGAAACCTGTCGAACTCTCAGCAGGCAGCTTTCCAAAGCAAAGCATCGGTCTTGGACACATAGCGATTCTTGTAGGTTGTCGAGGATATCAAAGGGTGAGGATGTCTCGAATGTGCCGACATTGCCGCCAAGGCCCCGCCACCGCGAGAGCCGGACCGGACGTCACTTCATCAGTATCTCTTCTTCACTGAACATACTATCACAAAGAAAAAACTCCCACTACAGGTTTCGAAAAGCCATCGGAGCAATGGAGAATGTGCAACTGGATCATCTTGGGCGCGATCATCAGCCACATCAGCAACCTCCCGGCTGAGAGACCATATTCACTTCGTGCCCCCAAGAACAACCGTCAAGGCATCGCGGCAGATGTAGCAGCAGCATCTTCTCGGACTTCCACCTTCTGAGCAACAGTCTTCTGGCGAAGCCATCTGTCTAATATCCGCCCACGCCACCATGGAGTACTTCGAGAACAACCCGCGGCCAGCCAGCTTAGACTCCCACATTGCACTGGCACGCGCCTTCATCGACCAGCATGCCGAGCAGAACCGCCGAGTTGCCCTCGTGACTTCAGGAGGCACGACTGTACCGCTTGAAAACCAGACCGTCCGCTTCATTGACAACTTCTCTGCGGGTACTCGCGGTGCTACCAGTGCCGAGTACTTCCTCGAATCTGGCTATGCTGTGATCTTCCTCCACCGACAATTCTCGCTCTTGCCATATGCAAGGCACTACTCCCACAGCACGAACTGCTTCCTGGACTACATGGCTTTCAGTAGCTCCGGTGGCGTTGTCATCGACACCGAGTACCAGCATCAGATGGGTGACGTTCTGGCCAAGTATAAGAAAGCCAAGCACGACAACACGCTACTCTTGTTGCCGTTCACGACCGTCAATGAGTATCTCTGGCATCTGCGAGACCTCGCAATGCTGATGCAGCCACTCGGACCCAACAGTCTGTTCTACCTGGCAGCAGCTGTTTCGGACTTCTTCGTGCCGGCAGACCGTATGGTGGAGCATAAGATCCAGTCTTCGGAAGAGTTCCATTCTCAGCAACCCAACGGCAATAGTGGCGAGCCACCCGCGGCGCATATGGAAGGGAAGAGACTCATCATCGACCTCGATCCGGTTCCGAAGTTCCTGAAACTCCTGGTCGACAAATGGGCTCCCCACAGCATGATTATCAGCTTCAAGCTCGAGACCGATCCTTCGATGTTAGCGGAGAAGTCACGCTATGCGCTGAAGAAATACTCCCACCATCTCGTCATTGGCAACCTGCTTAATACGCGGAAGTGGGAGGTGCTGTTTGTTTCGGCTGGCGGCGGTGAGAAGTGGCTGCGTGTTCCGGCGAACCGACGTACTAAGAGTGTGTCGGGTTCGCGGCCGGAGGATGCGGGTAAAGACTCAGAGCCGGCTGTCGAGATTGAGTCGTGGATTGTGCCGGAGATCGAGAAGCTGCATACGCAGATGATTGAGAATGGTGACCCGAGAGAGCTGGCTTTGTAAGATAAGATAGACAATTTGATACCGATGAGCTTCACTTGCCATCAAAGTAAGTTCTCGAACATCGCACCACCACAGATTTCGGTGATTGACCGAAAAAGCAAGCTTCTGTCGTTATCGAACGAAGCAACTACATGCCAGTGATATTTCCGGTCCAATAACGAGCTAGGAATATGGCCGCCACTGAACTTCGCTTTCGTCGATGGAGTCAAGCACACATAGGAGTCGGGTAACAATGCATGGTAGTGGTTTCGTCCTTGAAGCTCTACCGGAGAACACCGTCTTCCGAATGTGTATGATATAGACTATATATATAGACGCTGTATGCTATAGAGTATATATAAAGAACGGACTCTTGTCACCCATATCAAGCAATTCCTGATCAGTATACCTCGCCCTGATCGCGTCCTCCCCTTCCGTCTCGATCATACGCAATCGCTTCTCGTTCTCCCTCTGGAAAGCTTTGCGGAGAAAGAATGCCATCGCAATCGCCGCAATCGACATCCCGAGTCCTGTGCCGAAGCCAGTGGGATATTTTGGTGCCTGGGAAGCGATATATATGTTTGACCCAGCAATCCCGCCCATGTTACCGACGGAGATCAGAAGCGCCATACCCACGGCACGCTTCGAAGATGGAGCGAGATTGTTGGCGATGAGCGTGACGATCTGGATGAACGGACAGTACAATCCTGCGGCGACTGGGAACAAGAATCCGTAGGTCAGGCCGGGGAGTCTGGTTTGCGGAATGGAAAGCTGCGCGATGAAACCAAGAGCCGCGATGGCATAACCACCCATGATGAAGGGCGTGCGCTGCTGGACGTGCTCGGACCAGAAGGCAAAGACCAGGACCATGGACATTGCAAAGACGTATATGGGAATCGTCAAAAGCTGCGCTGTCGCGCTTGTGTAACCAAGACCTTCAATGACCGTGGGGGCGGTCGCGGTAAAGCTGCTCGATTGTTAGCATAGAATGAGCTCAGCAGGTCCACTACTGTTGCCATACCCATAGACACCGATCGTATTGGCCCAAAACATGACCCATGCACCTACAGACAGAAGAGCAGAAGGGTCAGCGCATGTCTTAGACAAGTTAGGGTGTTGCTGATCTTTTTGTACCCCAGATCTTATACTCCTTCAGCGCGGCCATGACGTGGTGCATCTGGATCTTATCGTTGTTCGTAACCCGTCCCTTGCCAGAGCCGGTCTCGAGGGCAAGCCGATTGATGATATATTCCTTCTCATGTTTTTCAAGAAAGTTCGCCGTTTCTGGGTTATCTGGGAGTAGTTTCCAGACGAAGAAACTCATAAGGACTGGTATGAGACCTTCGAGGATGAACTGTAGTACAAAGTCGGATTTGTCAGCCAACAGCGCTTTGTGATATGAGTTTTAAAGGAAGAACATGGGCTTACGATCCACTGCCATCCACCTAGCCCTGCTGTCCCATCCATCTGCTCAATGGCGTAGGCGAGAAGACCCGAGAAGGCGCCAGAGAGGGAGGCAGCGGTGTAGAACACCGCCATACGCTTCTGCACCTCATAGCGTTTATACCATATCGTGAGTAGGAAGGTAGCTGCTGGGAAGAACCCAGACTAGGATAGATGCGTTAGCAACCGCACAGGCTTACATGTGAGGTGTGACGATACCTCTGCTACACCCAAGAAGAATCGCGCAGCGATCAGGCCTCCGTATGAACTGACAATCCCCATGAGGGTCATCACCAGACCCCAGGAGAACATGAGGATTGCGATCCAGACTAAAGCGGAAGGTCAGCCTCAGAGTAACAATGGACCAATCTCAACGTCTATGCGATCGGACTGGCTGCCATTTGGTGAGAAGGGAGATTGACTCACTACTCGGCCGCCATAGCTTCAACACAATATTGCTCGGCACCTCCAAGAGCGCATACGGGACGAAGAACACCGTAACCACGGTATTGTACCTCAATCCTTCCAGATTGAGCGCAGCCTCCAGACCTGCGATCTTAGCATTGCCGATGTTCGATCTGTCAATAAAGGCAACGAGGTAGAGTAACGAGAGCAGTGGAACAAGATGGTAGTCGACTTTCTTCAAGATGCGTCGGCCTTCAGCAGGCGGTAGGTCAACAAGGACATTAGTGTAACCCTTCTCAACGGTCATGAGTTCTCCGGAGGACTCGTCCTTAAGCGGGCTGATTGTGGTCGGGCCGTACTCTAGTCGTGCATTGTCGTCTTTGAGAGGCTCGATGTGGGCTTGATCTTTCTCGGTCGCCATGGTGGAGGTAGTGCTGTGTATGGAGATGACGAGAGGCTGAGATGAAGCTGCGAAACGGGCAGCACAAGCTTACATTTCGTCTCACAGCAAGTGCTGATCTTATAGTGAAGTCAGTGATGTGCCGGCAGTTCGATTTGCAAGCACGCCGGGGGAGCTTGAACGCGAGAGCCATGCTTGCGTATATGACGGCTGGCGGGTTGGTATGAATGATAGGATGAGAAGAGTCGGATAAACTGGGGGATGGAGTCACGACGGGGATAATGCGGGGATGGCGGAGAGGTTGGGGGTCAGTGTGGCTTCGGTGTGGAGCCGCTTACAGTGCGGTCCCGAGGCAGCATTCAGTAATCAAGGCGAATGCGAGGTTGCCTTGGTGGGCTTTTTGGGTCGCTGGTAAGGAAGTCAGACTCTGGAGAAACAAAGACAGCGGATGAAGTTCATGCATCTGCATAGGGCAAGGAGAACCTCGAGGGCTCACTGGTCACGCAACGAAGATGCCTTACAACTATGTGGTTCGCTCATCTTCATGTGATTGTCTGCAGACTACACCGATGAAGTGCCTTACATCAACTTTTCGACAATCTGCCCTAACTTAGCAAAGCCTGAACAGCAACTCTTATTTATCCAACCCGGTCAGCCACATCAATAGCATTACAGCTGCACAGTAAGGGTAGTGGCATGTACTCCGCCTGGCCCACCATCCAGCGTACGTTGTTGCTCTGTCAATCGTGCTGGTTTGCGATTGCCGACAACAGATTCGATCCGAGTATCCGACGTCGTCAAGCCAGAGGAAGTCAGGAAGTTGCAGTAAGTGATGTTGGTGCGGTCAGACACTGCTGAGACGCTGGCCAAATGTCCTGAGTGTTGAGGGTGCCCATGGGATCGCGAGCATCGATGTGACGGTAGCGGTAGGTGCCTGTTCTGGGCTGATGATGGCCGGTGGTCTGTAGTTTTCTGCAGCTCCATGGACGGACGTGGTGGCGCGTGCAGCAGCATCTCCATCGTCCAAAGGGTCGAGGCCTTCCGTGATCACGGCTAGCAGAGAACCATCAGTGCTAGATCCCTGCCCCATCTTTACCTTCGCGCAGCCTTGTCCCGGTACGCCACAGAAGCCAACAGTCCCGTGGCCCTCATAGGTCGTTCGATGATCACCCTTGTCTTCGTGGATAGGCAATGGCGTGCGTCGAGCTTCGGCCTTCGGGCAGCCTTGTCCTGGGACACCGCAGAATCCGACCGTGCCGTGCATAGTCAAGATGTTGGCCGCCACGTTGGAAGGTACGCTGACAGTGGGGCTCATTGCGTCTCGCTTCCGATGATCGGTGGGTGTTGTCTCTGTAACCGAGTCGTATCTGCAGGCCGATGCAACTTCTTGATCGCAACCACTCGCCTTAGTGGCACATCTCTGATTCAAGCTCGTGCATTCTAGATGAGGAGTGGTCAGTTCGGACTGCTCATATATTCATACGATGGCGACACATACCGATAGCTGCTCCGATGGCGGCAAAAGGAAGTGCGATGAGCACAGCAAGAAGATGTCTGATATGCATAGCGCAAGAGTAGAAAGCGTGCTGCCGACGTGCTTGTCGCAACTATTTCGAAAGACGAAACGAATGGATGGCAGTTAATGCGCTTATCAGTAATATGTGTAAGCGATTTGACGGAGAGAGGACGGGGTGAGGTTGAAAAAAGGTCTTAGTCTTCCAATGAAGTTGGCGCGAACCCTGCAGCCATGCTGAACTCTATCCGATGAGGAAGGAGCGCCAACCACTTGTCACTGTTGACTTGACAGACTCTGAACACCGAGCAAACAAGTGACCATGGTGAGCGAGATATCCAATGAGAAATGCTCGTAGGTGTACGGCGTGCATCGCACAAATCACTTCAACACTTACAACGTTAATAGTCTTTTACCAAGCACGCACGCCGGATGGACGATGCTCCTGGAGTACACCCAGTTGGCGAGGAGCCTGCTCCGATGGACGTGTCCTTTCTCGTCGTACTGGAATACAGGACTACTCTTGCAAGTTTCCTGGTTGCACTCTCGCGGTCTCGACTCCGCTCTTGAGACCATACCAGGACCACCACAGCGCGTACATGTGAGCGAAGACGACTGTAAGCTTGCAGACTCTCATTCTCGAGGTTGAACCTTGACCAGATTCGCGCTCCCGCGATGACCTCCCACACATCTTTCTGCTCGATGCCATCGTGCGCGGCCAAGAGGTCGAGTATCAGCTGTACTGATAGCAAAGCTGTATATTTATTCGATTGCCGCGCCAGGCGACCAGGTCATGTGGTAGCTGCTTTCTTGTGCTCGGCCATCCTGCCATATCGCTCACAAGGAGCTTGTGGTCATGCAGCTAAGGAGCTCCTGGCCACAAGCGCAAACGACTTCCTCTGACTCGTACAGTTATGCTCGTGTTCCAAACAGCATAATGGCCTCCACAAGATGTCGTTGACATAGAAATGCAGTCCCGAAAAGTGGTCATGGTCATAATCACCGGCGGCGCCTTTCCGCGATCTGTGCAGCAGGAAAACTCAAGCCAATTGCAAAGCCTCGAAAGGTCTTAGCTTCATCCTCCAACCACACGTTGCGGCAGCGCATGGATAAGAGGTCAAGATGCTGCGCCAGATGACCTGCTGCCGCCACGCTCTTGACCGCCCGCCTGACTATCCTCCACGGTCATCCGCCGCCAGAAGAGTGTCCGCGTCTGCACCTGCGTGGGCTAACGAAGGCAGAAGACGCTGCTCCTGCTCCGCCGCATCCTCCGCATGACCCGGGGGGCATAATGATTTGCTTGGCTGGTGGAGTATGCCTCTGTTGTCCACCATTATCTCTTCATTCCTACGTCTCAATACATCCTTTCTTGCTTTCTGTTTCTCAGACTACATGAAGTGCAAATCTGCAAGATAAGACGAGCATAGTCACAGCATCTTTTACACGAGACAGGGATGTCTTATGATAACCACGGCCAAGATGAACGATCTGCGGGGCCTTCACAGCCTGCGAGCGCTGCAGCACAAGACTGGAAAGCAAAGAGGCGGGTAGACTGGAAGGCCATGCTGGGCAATAGAAAGAACAAAGGCAAACCCAGTAGCCGGACATCCATGTCAGATATGGAGCAACGGGTGGAGAAGAGACCAGCAAAATGGAACATGGGCATGCTGAACGATGAAGAGACAGAGGAGGTACCAGGCTCTATCCTCCTGTTGTCCAAGGTCTCCGAGTACAACGAACCGTTGGGCCTTCGCAACGCTCCAGCTTTGACGTCGTCCTCTTCCCTCCCATCTCCATACCAACCCAGTCGCAGGAGCTCGTTCAGCAGCAGAAGACGACATGTTATACCCGAGAAGAAGCGTACAGCAGATGGTAAAATCATCCTTGAGCCTCAACCCGACGACAGTCTCAACGATCCGTTGAATTGGAAGATGTCGCGCCGCGATCTCGCGTTGCTCTCTCTCGGATTTTACTGCATGGTCGGAGGAGGCATGACACCGATTCTCGCAGCCGGCTTCCATGAAGTAGCGCACGACTATGGCGTATCTGTGCCACAGGTTGCGCTCACGACGGGGTTATACATGATGGGCATGGGTCTCGGCAGCGCCTTCTTGAGTCCGACGGCGATTCTGTACGGCAAGAGACCAGTGTATCTGGTAGCAGCCATGGTCTTCCTCGTAACAAGCGTTTGGTGCTCCGAGTCGCCGAACTTTGCTAGTCTGGTTGTGGCGCGAATCTGCCAGGGCTTTGCAGTATCATCGGTGGAGTGCTTACCTTCTGCCACAGTGGCCGAGATCTTCTTCCTGCACGAGAAAGCCTATCGCCTGGGAATATACACTCTTTTGCTTCTGGGCGGCAAGAACTTGGTTCCGCTGGTCAGTGCCGCCATCATTCAATCCCTGGGCTGGCGGTGGGTGTTCCGGATAGTGGCGATGATCATCGGGTTCTGTCTGTTGCTGCTCTTCTTCTTTGTGCCTGAGACCTTCTGGGATAGAACGCCGAGGCCGCATAAGCACCAGATCCACAAGTTTCCGAGCTTGAGCTTATTCAGGAGTGGATCGATTGTGCACTCTCCAACGCTGAGACGGCCCAGCAGGGTCGCAGCGGGTGATGAGAAGGTAGATGAAGTGCACCCCGAAGCTGAGTTGGCAACGCAATCAAGGATGGCGAAGCGGCATGCTCATTTCCAGTCCGAAAGCGATGACACGGACTCAACGCAGGAGAAGCAGGGAAGTGATGCTGGCGATAGCGAAGGAGCGATTCGTCTTACGTCCGGGGATGACAGGACAGAGCCACTATCAAGTTCCACAGCACCCGCTGAAGGATCGCTCCATCTTACCATCCCTCCACCAGCACAGCAGCCGAGCACCGATCACTTCCCGACAGATCAAACGCGCTCCTCAGCCCATGACGAACCACACGCGCCAACCCACCAAAATGCCCTCACGCAAGTTCCCACCGAGCCAGATCTCG
>JAABUL010000728.1_pt1 | contig 68448 bp, 67 predicted proteins | sample 5559151 | NCBI WGS metagenome assembly JAABUL01 (sample SAMN10711876, study PRJNA513368) | rock metagenome | isolation source: Antarctica rocks | place: Antarctica: Victoria Land, Pudding Butte sud | reverse complement strand
AACCCACCGTCGACCACGCCAAATCCCACCAAGCCAACCTCCAAGCCTCCGGCCGCAACAAACGCCTCCCCTCCGACAAAGAACTCGCCGAGCAAGAAGCCGAGCGCCAGCAGCGCGTCGCCACCGTCCAAAGCGTCGTCGTCCGCGTCCGCTACCCGGACCAGTCACAGATCGAAACTACCGTCTTCGCCTCCGAAACTACCGCCGACCTCTACGCTAAAGTGATGGATACGCTTGCGGCAGCGCCGGAGCCGTTTGAGTTGAAGTTTAGTGGGAATAAAGGGCATGAGGTTTTGCCGAAGAGTTCGAGCAAGCGGTTGGTGAAGGATCTCGGGTTTAAGGGGCGGGTGTTGGTGACGCTTGTGTGGACGGCAGAGACGAGTGCGAAGGCGCAGCAGGGGCCGAGTTTGAAGGAGGAGTATAGGCGGCATGCGACGGATTTGAAGGTGGAGTTGGTGGCGCAGCAGGCGCAGGGGGAGAGTGCGCACAAGCAGGCGATGCAGAAGCCGGAGGTGAAGGGTGGGGAGGGGAAGAAGGGGATGGATGTTGAGGCGAAGATGAAGAAGTTTTTGGGGTTTGGGAAGAAGTGAGTGGGTTTGTTCTGAGGAAGTGAAGGGGTTATCGGGCGTGCGATGGTGGGAAGGGTGATGATGCATTTGCTTCGCTACAAAAGTCCCTCTGGCGTCTCGATACCCGGTGCATCAATGATAGAGCGTGCATGATATAGCGTCGATACCACGTTTCCACTTCAGTCCAGAGGAACTTTCCGTACTTTCATCACCAAGATCTGCACCTCGGGCCTCTCAGTCGATACCCACGGCATCTCTGGTTGTCTCTTGAGAAGAAAGGAGGCATTTGGCTTGGAGCTTTCCGGGCACAGTAACTATGGACGCTTCATGCTGCCGTCAACGATGTTTCCATTGAACTCTACAACGTCCGTTGAGTAGAGATTGACTCGTTGCAAGTGCTATATATGTCAGTCGTCGGGCTAGTGTTCATGGGTCATGCCTTCCTTGGATATTTTCCCTCGTGGACAAGACACACTTGCCATTCGGCATGACTGCTTGTATTTTAATTCGACTTCATCTTACATGTACTCTTCTCACGTCATTGACTTTACCTTTGATCTGTTATGTTGAAACACATGGTGACATATCGTGGAGGACCGGTCCCTGACCCGTTGCCTTCAGACTTCGACTCATCCGATCTGGAGTTCACGCCGCCACCAGCCAAACCAGCCAAACCGCTATCCAAAGGTCTTCAGAAATGGATTCAGTATTGCAAAGACAATGCTGAAGAGCTCCACGAGTCGTCTCAGCGGACGATCGACAGACTTGACGAGGAAATGCGGGCGCGGAATGCTTCCGAGGACTCACAGCCACGTGAGTCTGAAGGTTCAAAAAATACCACCAACACGTCACATGCGACTCCAACCACACCCACGATGAGTGCGGGCAAGATCTCGCTCTCCCTGGGAGCGTCCAAGAAGGCTGCACCCACCAACGGTGTAAAGCGCCCACATGCAGCACTCCGGGACCACGATGAAGATGGCCAGAACGAGAGCCGGGCCCAAACGGTCACGCACTTCGATCGCGAGGCTGGCGGAGCTGTAGATGAGAAGAAGACTGTGCAGGAACAGGGACCGCTGATTATCGCGCCGCAAAAGAACCGCGACTGGAAAGAGGCGGGTTCGAAGAATAAGCGGGCGAGGTATGCGCAGGTTGCGGATGCAGAGAGGGCTGTGAGCAAGGTGGATGTGGAGATGGAGGTTGAGAATAAGAAGCCGAGTTTTGGTCTGATTGTGTCTAAGAGGAAGGAGGAAGTGGATGTTGAGGAACAAGCCGAGAGTAGCGAGGATGCGAATCGCAACATGCAAAACGACACTCCAGATGCGCCACAGCAGCCGAGAACAGCGGACGAAGAAGCCATGGATGCGCTGCTAGGCAACAAGAAGCAGTCCACCCTCGTTCTCCCAGCCATGAACGAAGATCAGGCCTTTGACAGAGACTACAAAACTGCTCCCGACATGTCTACCTTGGCTGACTACGATCGCGTTCCCGTGGAGGAGTTCGGAGCGGCTATGCTACGCGGCATGGGCTGGAAAGATGGCGAAGGCATCGGTGCCGAGCGAGGAAAGAAGGCAGGAAAGACCAGTGTACCAAAGCGGAGGCCGGCTCTCTTGGGCATTGGAGCGAAGGAGGAAGCAGCAGTCGCAGAGGAGATGGGTGCGTGGGGCAAGGCAGCGAGGCAGGGGAAGGGCGGGGAGGTCAAGATTTACAATCCTGTGCTGTTGAGGGACAAGCGGACGGGAGAGATGTTCACGGAGAAGGAAGCGGAGGAGAGGAAGGCGAAGGACGAGCGGGAGAGGTATGAGATGGAATTTGAGGAGGCTGAGAAGAAGAACAAAGACAAGGAGAAAGGAAGTGAGCGTAATGGTGATCGCAAGTCTTCGAGGCGGGAGACAAGTAGCGAGAGGAGGGATCGCAAGGAGCGCGATCGGAGGAAGTACGATGATAGTGACGATGAGTACTATCGACGCAAGAAGGAGAAAGAGCGGCGGAGGCGGGATGAGAGGGACGGTATCGAAAATGACCGTGACCGCGAACGCTGGAGGAAGCACAACGGTGACCGTGAAAGACGGCAGGAGAGCAGTCGAGAACGACACAGAGATCGCTATGGCGAGAGACGTCGTTGAACGTTCTATGATGTCGACGATGGCGAAGGGTATGTATCAGATAATAACACTCGTAGCAGCTCATATGTGGCACACGATAGTACACCAGCTTGCTCAGCTTTCTACGGGCTCCATCTTTCAGTCTTGTCTGCATCCCGGTTTGTGAGCCAGCAATCAGCTCGGTCACCTCGTCCTCAATAACCTACACTTTTCGCATCGTGAGATAGCACGAAGGGCACCAACCCACCGCGATGGCTCTCCACCGAAGCAAGCCCACCGCAGTGGATGCTCTCTACCGCGGCAAGGGCACAGTGCCGTTCCTCTTGCTCGGGATCCCACGTGGGCGCCACCACTGAGCTGGGTCTGGTCCTCGGCTCTGCTAAGTACCAGACCGGTGGGACCTGTGGTTTGGATGAACAGACAGGCTTCAGTTGACGAGAGTCCAGACGGTGAGGTTGACGCGGGAAACATCGGCACTGTACGCGTCCAACAAGTCGCGATGGCCACAAACTTCGGAGTCGCGATTGGATGCCGAAGATGCTGAGGACCGACACCCGCGAGCGTTTGTGATGTCTTGAACTTTCCGGAAGCCTTTTCGGCCCTATGCAAGATCGGAGATTTGGCGTGAGATATGTTTCTGTACCTGCATACGGCGTACATGCATGTATATGAGGCGATGTAAGGCTATAGTACCATTCAACGATGTCAGAAGGTGAGCTCTTGAAACCAACGAACGCTTGCCGTTCTCAACCGCGTCAAACGTGTCTCCCCTGCGGTGTACATCGGCCGGCTGCGACAGCGTCTTTGATCAAGACCAGATCCAAATTTGGTATCTGTCAGACTGGGTCAAAACTTCGCGCCTCACGCTTGTGATCGACCGCTTGAGTCGGTATCACAAAAGCATATCTTCGATAAGAATCGAGTGTGCCCGCGGGCTCCTCTCCGAAGCTGGCCATCAATTGATGAGGCAGTGGTGTTGCGGAGACCCTCTTCCAGCTTGAGAAACATCGGGAATGCTTCGGACTCATGGAATGTGAAGTGCGGTACAGGTGGGTTAACTTCGCGAACCTACCAGACATTAATGACTCGGTCAGGCATCAGGAAGGAAAGCTACGTGTCTACTTTGTGAGGAGCACTACGCTCCTGCGGGTGATGGTGTTCAGGTAGTTCTCTCAAGCTGGACAAGAGTACGAGAGCACAACTGCCGAGCTGCGACAATGTCTTGGATCCCGTTTGCCATGATGTCTTCCCCAACGATCACGATACACATTCGGCAACCCAGGAAATTGTAATCCGCGACCCGCGTCCAGAGCGGCGGATGCCACCGTCGAACGCTTGAGAAGGCCCGGCTGGCAGGTGCCGGAAGTCTCGCGTGCAAGCCACATCGCCGCCAACAGGCAGGTCCAACAGCACGGTTTTCGGACCATCTCAATCTCGTCTAGCCTTGGAACGCTGGGGAGGACGGCAGGCTTCCCCGGCTGCTCAATGTCGCCAAAGCGGACTCGAGTCCAGGGTTCTAGAGGATCTTGAAGCCGGCAATCTACGGCGTAGAGAGATATAGTGCACACGAATCAGGCTGAATAAGGTGGAGCCGCGGCCGACTGGGTCGAGCCGGGGAGGAACATCTCGCGACGTCGTATAGCTGTGACCGAGTCGTGGCCACGGAAGCGATCACAGCGCGTTGAAACGTACATCGGAGAAGTACCTTCACATGAATGAAGACGTGAAGTCAGACGAAACGCCCTTATGCAGCGAGGAAATTGCTTCTACTCATGCGGCTGCAGTGTTCCTGCAGTAGCTGGAGGTCGACTCGAGGTGTACGTAGCTGTTACTGTTTGCGGAATTGATTGTCCTATCTGGGCGAGTGTTCATAAAAGTCTGCCGTGAGAGGGCAGCTGTCCGCTATGCAATCGTGCATAAGCGCCATTTTCTTGCAGTGCGTTCAAAATAGAAGCTGCCCTGGCCCACGACTTTCGCAGGCCTGTCCCAGTTGACAACGTGGTCTCGTGGCAAATTACGACGTGCCATCCTGCTACGAGATGTACATGGGTGGGAGGTGGTAGCGGAGACAACACTGCATCTTCTCAAACGACCCGCTGCTCGGGGCGACCGCCCAACCCACCCCATCCCGCGGTGCGGGCGGAGAAATGCAGCAGATGTTCGAGAAAAAGATGCGAGTCGCAGTGTGAAACACTGGCGGGGCAAGAGGGTCGGCGGAACTTGTTGGGCGTAGAAGCCAACCGTGGTCGGGAGATCTGCGTCTTCGTCTATTCGCTGGATGTTCTTCGCTGGTTCCACCCACCTACTGCAGGCCCGTTGGTACCTGCGCTAGCTGGGCTTTGCTGGTGTTTCATGACATCTGCCGCCTCTCTGCCGGAGGGCACGCGAGAGTTACCGTTGGATGGGATTCTCAACAACGCGTCGGCACGCTCGATGCTCTGACTCGATCTGACCGTCAACCGGAGTGGCACCCATTGTGGAGAGTGTGCGACATGTTCCAGTTCGTGATGACAGGAAGGTGCGTTCGACGTGGATGGCAGAGCATCAAGCGCTATTGGAAAAGGAACAACACCATCCTCTGCGAACAACATTGTCGGGAGCGAATCCAGTGTAGGTATACGACCGCCGAGTCGGTTGGTCACATCGCGACCCCGCGAAGGTTATCTATTGGACATGCTTCGGTGGTGGCGTAGCGGGATTCTGGCCACACAGCTGAAGGAGCCGACTACTTCTGCAGCCAGTGTGAGGCAAAAGTCCAGGCGAGCACAATGACACGTTTGGTAATCACATATTGGCCGCGACAATTGATGAATCACAGCCGACTACGAAGAAGACTGCAGTCGTGCAGCACACGAGGCAGCTGATCAATCGCCTCTCGTCGTTAGGCAACACACGACTCCAGTGGCCGCCGTTGCGCGACCAGACAGCGTTTGCATTTGCGATTCGCGGCCTCCGATTGACACAGCGGCTTTCCGTCTACTGTATCTCGTGCATCCACCCAGGTGACCATCGTCAGCTCGTGTCGCCGTGCTACAAACAATATCGATGTGCTCTCCGCCGCGGGGTCGGAGGCGACGACATCAATCAACCGTTCGATCAATTATTTCATCAATTGCGGCGTCGAGACGAAAACACGAAAACACGAGCGTCGACTTCTGTCCGCATACACACCGTCAGGCCAACCTCGTGGAAGGCCGCCTATCAGCGCCAGAAGGACCTGAGAAGCTTCCGCATTAGCGTGGTGCTGGGATTCTCGTACCTGCAGCCGTCGCCCACTGGGAGTGGCCGTGTTTTGGGTACGCAGGCTGGCACCAGCGCGTCTACTTCCCACTCAGCATGCCAGCCGACTGCCCCCGGAGGCTACTTTGAATCGCTCATGCACTACTCTGGCACCAACTTTTGTGCCTGGCTATTCCTGTTTGAGCCTGTTTTCGCTGCCATCAGCCTGCCGATCTATTCTTTATGCTTCCCTCGTCCCCATCATTCGTTCAGTCTACTATCGTCCAGGGTTTATCAACCTGACTCTCTTCTTGTGCGCTCTTTTTATCGTCATCTCTCTTGTTCTTTTATTTTCTGGGTACCTCTTCGATCCGTGCATTTGTGCCATAGTCTCGAACGTACCACCCACATTCCTTTGGATACTTCGACCACACCGAGAACCTGTACGACTAACCATCACGACGAATCTCGACGTCGACCCATACGCATACACCAATTAGTAGACAGCCAAGCGAACCCGCGTTCACTTCCTGTCGTCCAGTCACTCCTTCGATCGATTCCTATCCTTTCATACAACAACCTGTACAACGTTTCGACCGACGAGACGGAATCTGCTTAATTCTAACCACACATCTTTGATGTTGTAAACAAGCCAACCCTACATTTACAACAGTAGACCAGGTTAGTATCTGTATCAGTACGAGACGAGCACAATGGAGGCTGAACGCAGAAATTCAGACGATACAATCGATCGCAATGGACTACTCAGCACAAACAACACCACCCATGGCTCAGTCGCCGTTCTTCTACTACAACCCTGATCCGAGCCCGGAGACCCGGCAACACGGCCATTTCACACCGCACCCACACGCACATCAACACGGCCTCCCCATGCCAATGCTTCCGTCTAGCCCAGAGCACATGATGGCATACCAACAACAGATGTACCAGCGCCCACACTCAGCAGGTGCACCAATGCAGTATCAGCAGGCGCCTCAGTACATCCACCATCCGATGCTCACTCCAGCTGCATCCCCACGTGCGCAACACCAAAAGCCGAACTACATACTGCACCAAGTGCCCCACGGTCTGATCCCAATCAACACCGAGTACTCCAGCTATTTCCCAGCGACCCCAACACTTTCTGCTTCTGGATCTTTCAGCTCAGTAGACAGCCCACCGTCGACTGCTGACGTCGTTCCGACCCCAGTTTCAGGAATGTTCTTTCCGAGGCCGATGCATGGAATGTATCAGGCTGTGAAGCAAGGGTGCGAGGATGAGGTCTTTTCTGAAGTTTTGTCCGCTGGTGATTGGACTCGTCCCGGATCGCCTCCGATGACACCTGTGTTCTTGCACCCGAATTCGACGCTACCCCAGGATGGCTCTTACCACATCGCTTCTGGCATGGCACAGACGATCTCTCCTTCCCCGTCACCAGTCCCACGGTCAGTCGCTTCCGAGCAGGACGTTTGCGACCCACGAAACTTGACAGTTGCCAACTCTCCGGACCCGCCGATGCCGACTTTCAGCAACGCGGACGAAGAGCAGACTATGTACAAGGCCGTTTCTCACCCAGAACAAGTGACTATCGTTACACCCGAGGAACTTACATCCCTGGGCGGCCTGCCATCATTTGAGCCGATCTTCGAGCTGGATGATGAGGAGTTTGGAGTCACAATCCCATTCAGCGGCGAGGGTGTCTACTTTCACGGCAACAAGCGCCAGAAGCTTGACGAGCTAGCTTCCATCGGGCTTGTCGAGGACGACGGCTTCTTCAGCGAATCAAGCTTCAGTGACGAGGACGAATTTGGTTTCAACGGCTTCTCATCGCCTTCCGCTTCCGACATGTCCGAGATGTCTCTGCCTGATCTTGCCGAGGATGCACCAAGGAAGCGCAAGGCGAAGAGAGCTTCGGAAGCTTCCACCCAAGCAACACAAGACGCCAACGAGCAACAGTCCGAGAACAACACATCTGGTGCACAAAGCTCTGCTTCTGAGCCAACCGAGTCAACGGCCACCACTCCCGCACAATCTGGCAGTGTCTCTCGTCGTGGCCGCAAACAGTCACTTACTGATGACCCATCGAAGACATTCGTCTGCACACTCTGCAGCCGCCGCTTCCGTCGCCAGGAGCACCTCAAGCGCCATTACCGGTCACTCCACACTCACGACAAGCCATTCGAATGCACAGACTGCGGCAAGAAGTTCTCTCGCTCCGACAATCTCAGCCAGCATCAACGCACTCATGGAGCCGGCACGATGATCATGGGCGTCCTTGCTCAGCCAAACGAGCACCAGATGCAGCATCCTCCGATAGAGTCTGTCAACGGTGGCGAGGCCGGCAGCTTGATCAGGCCTAAGAGCGAGCAGCAGCAGTTCCCGCCTCCACCACCAGCTCCTCAGCACCGCCTCAGCCCCGACGCTGGTGAGCTCGGTGCGATGCTCTTCGACGTTACCGCCCAGGTAGCTGGCTCAAGCTCAAGCAGCGTCGCCTACCACTCGGATGGATCCAGCCAGATGTCCAACCAGCGTCCCTCGCAGAAGAAGCGAAAGCGGGAAGCATGAGTACCCGACAAGCTCGAAACGTTTTCCTTCATCATCACTCGAAACGAACTGTAATGCCGTCACGCGCTGGGGACATAGAGCTGGGGCAATGGGATGCCCAGGACCAAAATTCTTCGGGCGTCGAGAGAGTCATCTGGCGCGAGTGGCACGAACAGAACGCTCACCAACGTTCTGCGACCCTCACGCCCTCTTTTACTTCTTTACCTTCGCTGTACTCATATTTCATCACACACTACCATCTGGGGATTCTGGGGAGGGAGAAGCATGCTTTGGCTGTCTGGGCTTCGATGTACTTGTATCATATTAACTTTCATATGTCTTCGCGCATTGCACTGTATATGCAGCAGATTGGCAGATATTGGGGATAAGGAGAAGAAGGCTGAGCGCTGCGCGCGACGTCAGAGTTGTATCTATGTAGTGTAGCTATACTGAAAGTCGTTGTACCAGCTCGATCGCTCTCTTCTTTCTACTTCGAACCACCGACATTTGACGCACAAGCTACCAGACACCGAGACCATGAAGACGACAAGAGACATTGAGAACACCGGAGCTACCAGAGCCACGAAGAACATCGGAGCCAGTAAAGCCATTGAGGCCACCAAAGCCATAGAGCGACACCAGAGCCATCATGGACATAGACTACCTCGCCGTCGCCTCTGGAAGAACGGCCGCATCCCATCAACCAGACCCACGGCATCCCGCTCGCAGAACTCTCTGCGTCACGAATCCTCTTCTCTTCCCTCCGATCATGACCGACGTCTTGCAGAATCTTCCTTCCTTCTTCCTACATGTCCCACGCAGGAGTGAGGACTTCCGTGTTTCAGGTCCCACGTGCTGCAGATCTCACGAACCTTATCATCCTTCTACTCATGCATGCATCATGCAGGATTCCCACGCTATAGACGTTCATGCATAGAATGACTATTACAGCTGTCGCAACTCAAAAACCCGAGTGTGTGGTTGAAACATGCTCGACAATTGGAGCGTTCGATTTCTTCCTACGCTGTGTACGCCGAAATCCCGCCGAGGAGGACGTCACGAATTCTTTCAAGCCAGCCGCCGAAGGAATGTCACAGCATCCGAACGCTCAACGGCATGAGGCGTTTGACGTTGCAGGAAGAATTCGCCACCGTAGACACTTTTGACAAAGAAGCTGGACCGAAGACGATGTGTGCAGAAGCTATGCTAATCGATGCATGAAAGGGCTCTCCGAGTTAGCATCACACACCAAGCGACGCTCTGGAACCTTTCAAGGCTGCATGACAGGTTGGGGATACTTGCTGAAGCTTTCTACCCATCGCTGTACTGTCACCTGCAGCGGCGAGTACCATTTCTTTGCTGCAAAGAGGAACTGCCGCCACTACAGCGGATGTGAGGGGCTTGGAGGGCTGATGTAGAGGGCGAAGTGCTTTGGGAAAGTGACGACTGTTGATACAGCCGGTCTATATATCGTCCTCGGGCATACTGTAGCCCGTCACCATCTCAGTCTTCGAACCATCGTTGATATCGTTTTCACTTCCCGTCGTCTTCATCGTTGACCTCCAAGCCGTAGTATAACGCCAATCCGCTATGCCGCCCACAGTAACGCTAAAACATGCTTTCAATTCTTCATCCCACCCACACCACCCCTCACCCCTCAATACTTCGACCTCCTAGCCCCAATCCTCCCACCAGGCGTATGTCCCATAGGCGGCGGCGTAGGCTGCACAACATGCTCCTCAAACGTACTCTCGTCCTCCTCCGCCACCGGCGCCGGCGTCCGCCTCTCATGCCTCTTCCGATGCCTCCTTGACACACTAATTTGACTCGCGCTATCATCTGGAGCCAAACTCGCCATATCCGCCAACCCATCGTCGTCCGTCTCGTCCTCGAAGTCCGTGATGCCGCTCGCGGGAGTATCCAGACGGACCCCAATAGCGCTGGCTTCGGAGCCGCGGCGCGATTGCGCGGACATGGATAAGCCGGCGCTGCGCTCGCGCAGGAGTTGTCGGACGAGCTCGGCGCGGGAGTGCAGGATCTCGAAGGCGTCTTCGAAGCGCTCCATGTCGTTGAACAAGTTGCGCTCGACCTCGGCGAGGACTGCGATCTCGGTGTCCTCGTCCATTTGGACTGGTGGTGGGGCTGTAACGCCGCTTACAGACATCCCTGGCAGCGCTGGCGTGGGACCGCGAGATGGGAATACGGAGCCGGCAGGCGCGATTGGTGCATGCGGTGTGCCATCCGGTGACATCGCGTTCCGCAACGGACTAAACGGGGTCGCGCCGCGGGAGGGCTGGAAGCCGCTCATGCCACTGAAGGGCGTGGCGTTGCGGGAGAAAGGGGTGGCGTTTGTTGCGCGAGAGGGCCCGCGGGAGGCAATGGGGGAGTTGTAGGCGGAGACGGAAGGTGGGAAGGGTGCTTCGGCGCCGGACCAGAGGAAGCCGTCGAAGCGGCCGGAGATGAGGATTTCCCATTCGGACTCGTTGACTTCAGCCAGTGTGGCGAGCATGCCGTGGAGAGGTGGGTTGGTGAGGAGGTACATTGCGCTCTCGCAATCGCGAGGAGGTCGGTCGAGCCGGTATAGGCGCTGGAGTGCTTTGCGTGCTCGTCGGAGGGCGTCAGAGGAGGTGGCTGGTCGCTCTGCTGGAGTTGGTGCTCGGCTCACGGATACCGAGTTCTGCCCGTGCATCAGTGCGATGAAGAGGTTACGTTGCGAGGCATCGAGTTTCGTCATCATAGCGAACATCAGGGTGTCCTCGTCTGCATCCTCAGGTGGGCTAGACGGAAACTCGGGCTGCTGCGATAACCAACTCTGCACCGCCTTCTTCGTCTTCTGATTCTGTCGTATATAGTGGTCTTTATACTCGTCTGGTACGTCAATATCGAGCTTCTGCATCGGCTTCTGCGTAGAGCCCATAATCCCTAACCCACTGTCGTCAGGTGCGATGGTGAAAGGTGGCCATTGAGGCAATTCTCGTCTTCCAGACACGAACTCCAAGATCTCGCCCCAGCTGAAGCCACTGTCCTCTTCGTCCGAAAGTGCAGGCTGAGGCAGCGTCTTGCAGATTACGCAGTCGCAGCGTTGTGAAGAGATGTCTCGTGCGAAGACTTGCGACAGCTTGTCTAGCAGCCGTCGCGCCACCGACTTGTACCCAGTCGCCACAGCTAGCGAACCGTTGTGCCGCAAAACGTGCAAATAGTCGTCCAATCGCTTGTGCAGTGGGGTGAAGATCCTCGCATAGTCCTCGATGGGCGCAACGTGCCCGAGGGATGGTGATTGATACATAGCATATTGTTGCACAACAGGTCCATTCTGAACCAGTCTTCTCGGTACCATGGTAGGCAGCCCGCCATGCTTGAGCAGATAGTCGACCCGTGGCGGAGGTTGCGATCCAGTGACGAGCGGTGGAGGTGGCGGGGGCGGAGGAGGTACAGCTGTCAATGGGGTTTTGGGATCGAGGCCGCTGAAAGAGACTTGAGGTGCATATGCGTTGGCGCTCATCACATCAATAGGCGTTCTAGATCGGAAGGCGTATGGCTGTTCATGAGCGATCGGGGTTTTTGGTTGGGAGTCCGTTGTCGATGAGGGAGAGTTGTCTTGCGAGGCAGTGACATCTATAGGCCGTGGAGCGCTCTTACGTTCTGGCGCTACCGACGTTGCATCTGAATCGGTCCCAGTGCCAGTGCTTGCTGTGTCCTGCGTGACGTTGGAAGCAGGTTGAGAAGATGTAGACGCAGTACGTCGATAGCTGCTGTTGGGTGTTGACCTGCGCTCGTCCTCTGGAAAGGCGCCTGGCATACTCGAGATGTCAGACTGGGAGAAATGTTGTTCCTTCCGCAGGCTGGTTGTTGACTTGGAAGCCTTGCGGGTTGAAGTGCGCGAGCCGCCATCTGTGCTCTTCCTGCCGCTTTCGATATCCGACTTGGCTTCATCTGCCGTCTTCCTCATGCTGGCGCCACTCTTGGATCTTCTAAAGTCCGGGTTCTCCTCTGTCAAAGGTGGACTCGGTGGTGGACGTCCTGGCGCAGCACCACTGACAGGCATCGAGCTTCTCCTCCTCTGCTTCTCGTGCCCCAACTCGGTAGCATCGGGCGTATACGGCGCATCCTTGGTGGTGAATATATCCTCCCTGCTGGCAACAGCTTCTCGACTGTGCGCCTTGCTGAAAGTGGGATACGACGTCTTCGGACGGTCCTCACCGCTGGGGATGCGCTCCATCTCTGGCGCCACTCCGCTGACCTTCCTCGACGTGGACGTCCTCTCCGGCGTTGCGATCCGTGGTGAGTCCCGCTCCCGATCTCTCTCTTCACCGGATCGTCTCTTGTACAGCTTGCCAGAGCTGGATTTGTGCGGCGTACGGTGCTTTTGTTCTTTCGAAGAAGTCGACTCACGCTCCTCCTTGTGCTCCTTCCGACGCCGCCGGGGCTGCTCGTCTTCTGCTCGCAACGACGAGGGCATGCTGCAGGAAGGACATGCGGCTCTTAGTATCGCAGTGAAGACTGACTTTCCGTAGTCAATGTTGGCGTCTCTTGACGGCGCCAAGCAGCGGCAGTATAGGCGAGGTGATTGGGCGGGGCAAGAGCACTCTTCCACTCACAATCCGCGGCTGTCGGACGAAGGAACAGAACCTGAGATGATGAGCCGCTGGTCGTGTGCTCGTTGGAGAGTGCACCGAAGTTGGTATGGAAGGTATGGTACCTATTGAGTGGCGGATGAAAAAGCAAGCCGCAGGAGCACAGCGTCAGGCGAGAAGCGACTGCGCCTTCACCACAGCCAAAAGTTGATGAACCTCCTTCTAGCAGCAGTCAAGGAACGGACCCGACGATGACATTCACCCGCGTACGGCGCACGTGCTCCTGCAAGATTTCCCATCATCATTACCGCCCTCGTTCTCCTGGCCATGCTTCACGATCCACATCACTCGCAGTGGGCAAGGAGAACACCATATTGAAGTGTCATCTTCAAATCTGACCCGCTACGGGTTGTGTCGCCGATGCAGTAACACCGTTCGCAATGTCAAGCTGTGTTAGGAAACGTCTACAGCTTTCAGTACTTTTCCTATCTCTACTTTCATCCTTGCATCATCACGCCCAAGTCAGGAATGCGGCCTCCTCTCGCGTCAGGTCACCCTCTCTTTCAGAAACCTATGTCCTATATCCTCTCCTCCTCAAGAAAGATGCCACCATGCCACCCAACCCCAAAACAATCGCCCTCTGCATCTTCCTCTTCCTCTCCTCCGCCCTCATCACCCTAACCCTCAAATCCTCCCCCCACCCCCGCCCCTGGCTCCCCTCCTCTAATCACCAACCCTCGTACTCCCTCCCCAACACCCCCAAAGTAGCCTTCGCAACCTTCCTCGCCGCCAACGCCAACCCCGACCGCGCAGCCATCGACGCCGCATCCGCCGCCCTCGACGACGCAGACGACGGCTACTACCTCGGCACCCGCGTCCTCGCCTACCAGCTCCTGCACTCCCGCTCCGCCTCCCCCAACACCACCGCCCAAATCCCCTTCCTCGTTCTCTGCACCCGGGACGTCTCGCGGCGCAAACGCGACCGCCTCAAACGCGATGGCGCTACCATAGTGCTCGTCGAGAAACTCCAAGCAGACTGGGTCCATGCCGCTGTCGAGCGCTGGGTAGACGTTCTCGCAAAGCTGCGTCTCTTCCAATTAACCGAGTACCACAAAATCTGCTTCGTAGACGCCGACACTTTGGTTACGAAGCCGATCGACGGCGTCTTCTACGACGAAGCCACCCTCACCCAACCCACCCTCCCTAACCCGGAGCAAACCAAACCAGACGAAGCCCCCCTCCCGCGAACATACATGTTCGCCACCCACGGCGACTACTGGACCTACGAGCACCCGTACCCCCCGGTCACCGACCTCAACTACCTCAACTGCGGGTTCTTCGTCTTCACGCCCTCAACCACCCTCTTCGACTACTACATGAGTTTGCTGTCCATCCCGGGCCGCTTCGATCCCGGGTTCCCAGAGCAGAATCTGCTCAACTATGCGCACCGCAGGGAAGGCAATATGCCGTGGAAACCGCTGTGGTATGGGTGGAATGTCAACTGGCCGACGGAGAGGGATTGGAGGGGTGGCGCGAGGAGTTTTCATGCCAAGTATTGGGATGGGGATCCGAGTCATGATCCGGTGTTGAAGGGGATTTGGGAGAGGCAGAGAAGTGAGATGGAGGGTTTTTATCGCGGGAGGGATGAGGGGGGTTGGTCGTGAGGAGGGGTGGTCGTGAGGAGAGTGCAAGAGTAGGGGTGGAGGAGGAGGATAGAGTTTGGGATAGGGCATCAATAGAGTATCTCAAGCAATCATAAGTTCTTCGTGCGCTCGTCTCAGAGTCCTTACGCCTGAACACCCACGCTAAACCATCTCATTCATCTCGTCTCGCAAAGCAGCACGTCCCTTACTCCCTCCCCAAGCTATCTAAGGCCTCTCGCGTTCGAGCAGACTCACGCTGCCACTGCAGTCGCTGATCTGGGCACTGAGCATTTGTAACTTCCGGCCGAGATAGCAGTCTTCCGTTAGATCCATCTCATTCATCCTACCTCGCACAGCCCATCGCCCCCTCCCACCCAGAGCCATTCACAGGCCTCTCCAGTCCGAGCAGGCTCACGGTCACTGCAGTCGCTGATCTGGGCACTGAAGCAATCGTAACTTTTCCCGAGATCGCGGTTTTCAAAACCTCTCCTTCATCCTCGCCCCCACCGTCTTCAGATTTCCATACACCTTCCCAGGCGGCGCACCCAGAATCAAACTCACCACCGCCTCCCGCGCCACATGGATATTCTTGAAGCCGCCCAAAATATGCACCTTCTGATCCGCAAGCACCACTCGTGTCCGACTCGCATTCTCAATCGCAAACTTCGTCTTTCCGTCTTTCCCTGCTATCCGCCCCACGGCTCGTGAAGCGTGCTCGCCTTGCAACGTCTTGACGTCTTTGATCTCGAAACTCTGGATGTATAGATCATCCAACCTTAACAACGCTATCGCGTCATCGAGGTCAAACCCTAGCGTGAACGCGGTAATGAAGTCTGCACCCTTTTGAATGCCGTCGGGGTTCGTTGTGAGAGGCGACGTGCGCAGCTCAACTGATTTCTTGGCGAGGTTCATGCGGACTTGGAGGTGCAGGTGTTCGACGAGGGGAGGGTAGATTTTGGGCCAGGAGGTTTTGAGGGGCGTCATGCGGTGAGGGGGGATGCGGACGCGGCGTTCTTCCACGCGGTGGGCGGATTTGACGGCGCCTTCGGGGGAGAAGAGGGTGGGGTTGGGGGCTTCGGAGAGGGCTTCGCCGGGGTCGAGGTCCATGGCGTCGGGTTGGGGTTGGGGTGGTTGAGATTCTGAGGGCTCAGTGGGTTCGGGGAACGCGGTCTGGAGGGTTGAGTCTGCTACGGCGGAGTGGGAAGCATCGTGGGTGCTCCCTTCGATGGCGAGTGCTTCAGGTACGCGTTGGAGCGCTGTGGGTGCTGGCATGGTTGCGATGTGATTGTGCAGACGGTGGTCGTGTAGCCTTGTTGCGTAAGGGATGCTCTCAGGTGGTCGAGTATGGTATGAATTCCGTGAGTCCTTCTTTGGGCGTTGTTGACCAAAGTTTGGTGTTCTGAAGTTATTGTCTTCGAGCAAAATCTGGCCAAGATTTCGAGTGGCTGCGGAGATAAGAGCCCGCTATTCCCGCGAATCTAGGTCGATGGCGTCCAGCTCCAACTTTCACTTTCACTTTCACTTTCACATGCGCCAACCTCCCGTCCTCTCCACACGGCAATCGCAATACTAAGAACATACCACGATGCGGTAACATGAGTCGACATGTCTCGGATCTAGGCCTGCGAAACCTCCACTACCTTCCACTCCAAGCGACGACTACGATACCGAGGACCTCCGCTAGACCGTTGACGTCAGGATACATCGCGCCAGCACAGCTACGAGGATCGATAGCACAGAGTCTCGTCCGGCGAGGCTTCAGCACAGGTCGAGATGTTGCAGCCAAGGATACACCGATAGTACAGCAAGCAGCGTGGAGAGAGGGTCTTCTGCTGCAGTACGGAGGAGCGTTGCACAGAAAAAGCATTTCCAGATTGGCCCCGCAGAGATGGAGACAGAGTAGGCTGTTCAGCGAGCGCAAGACTCCGTCTGAGCATTTCGACCAGAGACACAGAGCAGAGAGGGCTGCCCGAGATCGGACGGCGGAGTCGGAAATACCACCCCAAGCGCATCAACATGGCCCTGCTGCGGACAACAAAGGCATACTTGACCGACTGCCACATCTTCACCGATCTACGAAGGAGGAACTTCTCGCAGCTGCCACCGGATTCTGGCAGCGCATGAGGATTCGCTTCAAATGGGGCACCATCAGAAGTGTGCGCCCCTATACTCTCGATGAGATAGGCGCGTTCGTGTCGTGGGTATTCTTGGGCCACGTGGTATGGATCGTGATCGGTACCACGACCTTTGTCTCCCTCGCGATCTGGGCCATCAACACAGTCTTCGCGCAGGAGACAGTGGCAGGCTGGGTGGGAAACTACTTGACGAAGTCCTCGGGCATTAAGGTTGTCTTCGAGAGCGCTATCGTCCCGACATGGGGATCCGGTGTCATCACATTCAATAACGTCTTCGTTTCGCGCCGACCAGGCAAGCAGACGAAGCGGGAGAGGAGTGTCAGCAAAGGCTCGTCCACGACCGCCGCGGCGGCAGCAGAGGCGGCAATGGCTGCAGCACGAGAACCAACTATCAATCCCGAGGACGATGGAAACTACACTCAGTTCGATGTCACGATACAGACAGTGAACGTCACTCTATCCTTCCGGAAATGGTTCAACGGTAAGGGACTTCTACACAATGTCGAAGTGTTGGGCGTACGCGGCGTGCTCGATCGCACCAACGTACGTCGGGTGGAAGGATATGTCGACCCGAAGAGCTACCGACACGAGCACAATACCGGCGACTTCGAGATCGAAGAATTCAAGATGAGCGATGTGCTTCTAACCGTCCACCAACCCAACGACTTCCGACCGTTCACAGTCAGCGTCTTCAACTGCGAGCTACCACGGCTCCGAAAGCAGTGGCTATTCTACGACTTCATGAGCGCAAACAACATGAGCGGGTCCTTCGACGACTCCCTCTTCACCGTTCACCCTCGCCAAGTGCACGGCCAAACAGGCGTGGCGCTCACAGCAGATGGACGAGAAGACGGCGAAGGCCAGCAATGGAAGAAGCACAGCCGTCTCCGCATCGACGGGCTCAAAATCGATCATCTCAACCGCGGCGTCGATGGGCCCTTCTCCTGGATCTACGAAGGCGCGGTGGACATCGTCGCAGACGTCATGATCCCCAACGACGAGGATGGAGTCTGGCGGCAATCTCTCAAGAGGTCCGCCGAAGCCGTCTCGGACTTCTACGATCGTGTCGAAGCCAGCGTCACCGCTTCCGCGCTTCAGCAGAATCAGTCACGACCGCACTCCTCGCCGCAGGAGTACGGTCGCGAGGGATTCGTCGAGTCCTCGGACGCTGCGCCGCCGCTGCCTCAACGGCAACCGTCTGAGAACGATCGGCCGTTGATATTGGATATCAACTGCACCCTCACTCAAATCCGCGCTCGCGTGCCGCTGTTCACGAAGGATCTTAGCTACGTCTCCTCTGCGCTCGTTCGGCCTATTGTGGCGTACATCAACTCGCGGCACGGTGCTTTCATCCCTGTGCAGTGCAGGGTTGTCAAGTCCGTGTCCGAGTTCGACGGCAGCTGGACGGTCTTCGACAGTGGCTTGTTGGATGACCTGAGTAGGGAGGTGTACGGGGCTATTGCGAGGGATGTGGAGGACGGCGGGGCGAGGAAGAGGAGGATTAAGAAGGTCGGGTGGTGGGGGATGCAGGTTGTTGCGCAGGCGTTGTTTATTGGGTTGGTTGGGCAGCTGGCGTAGACAGCATGGGAAGATAGAGAGAGGAAGTGGCAGTGGTTCTGGGGTCCTATATTTATTATGCGCGGGATGGGAGCATGGTGTTTGGGAGGCTGATCGATGATCGGGTGTTCGCAACATACAGGGCTCAAGGGAAGGATATTGGAACTTGATGGGTCTCTAATACCGGGCGCCAGTCGCCACGCTATGCTATCGGTAGCATGGCATTCGAGCTGCACATGCATGACCTGCAACGCAGCAGCTCTATAATTGTACAGCACACTTCTCTCCAGCAGTCCTCTTCCACTTCTCTCTCCCCTGCACTTGACTGAAGCCAAGATGTCGCCATCGCTGAGCAACAACTCCTTCCACACTTTGTCCTCATCTCCCCCCTCAGTCCTCCTTCAACGGCGAGAACGTCTCCTCAATCCCCTCCTTCGTAATAACCATCATCTGCAACCCATCCCCAACCTCAATATGCCTCTCCACCGCACTCGTGAACGCATCCCTAACAATCTCCTCCACCGTCTCCTTCGGCAGCGGCTCCGGCACCCGCTGCACCTTCTCCAGCCCCTGCCCGCTCATCGGATCATACTGGTTCTTCAGATTCACCTGATTGTCCAGGAAAGGCATGATCAAGGAACTCGCCGCGCCCGCAGCCCTGCACTGCTCCCGCTCGTAAGAGCCAACCGGATCGTACGAGTACAACGCCCCCTTCCCCTCCTCATCTAACCCCCCGAGGATAGCCGTAACGTAATAGGGGAAGAAGCGTTTTCCGTAGAGGATATGGCTCAGCCGCTGCGCGCACGCGTGCACACTGATCTCCTTCCCGTGCTGATAGCGGTACATCTTCACCACCGTATCCAACCTTTCCTTCAACGCGTTCCCGTCCGCCGCGAAGCCGACGACAGAGAGGACTATGCGGGCGTTAAGGTTGTCTGGCCCTTCACCGCCGATTTTGAAGAGTTTGGGGGCGTGGCGCGTGTTGATGTTGTAGCCGGAGGTGCTGCGGGTGTCGCCGGCGAGGATGGTGAAGGTGGCGCCGGAGATGCCGAGGGTGGAGCCGCCGTTGTCGGTGTAGGGGTAGAAGCCGGCGTGTTGGCGGGGGGCGGAGGCGGCGGTGGGTTGGGCTGAGAAGGAGTAGCCCGGGCCCGTGGAGGGCATGGGGGCGTGGAAGAGGGAGGCCATGGTGGCCGGTGTGGGTGGTGGTGATGAGCTGAGTGGATGGTTGTGTGGTCGAGCTTCTGGTGGAAGGTGTCGTGATGCAGAGGTGAGTCGGAGAGGTGAGATGTTTCGAGTTGTCGTGGTAGATGCGAGAAGGCAACGAGAGACGACGCACGACGAGAAGCTTGAGCTTATTAGGGTGAAACCCTAAATCGCAGTACCGCGAGCCATCCTGAGTCTTGACGATATCGCTTACGCGTGCGGAGAAAGCGAACCACAGACACCAAACAGGCACCATTCCGCGCTCTTGAAATCCTTAAGTAGACTCCATCCGCTCTTGAGCCAACCTTCTCTCTACGATCATCATGCTCAAGTGCTATCATTACAAGCTTCGAACCGCCACGCTATGCTAACGCTATGCTACAAAACCATAAACAACGCATATGGGTATCTAACACCGCCGTAATGGCCAATAGTCCGTGATCGTCCAGTGCAACTGGGTGGCCAACAACTCCATATCGGTCTTCCGACTCAAACACGCACTTCCTCCACCACCCTCCCATTTCCACTCTACTTCCTCGCTCGAGTTCATCCGCCTCGACAGCTCAAGGGTCGCACTGATATCCAGAGGCTCGTCCATCCACTGCCAGTACAACCTGCTCCACACCTGCTCGCCCCGCCAGAAGGCATCGTCGAAACCACACGCATCTCCACTCGCCTGCCGCTGGAAGGACATGTACGTCTTCACCAACCGGCTCACATCGTTCAATCTGTAATCAGCCAATTGATTCTCCCGCTTGATCTTCCCCGTCGAATGCCACGGATGTGCAAAGTGCCGGACGTTCCCAAGATCACCCGGCAACCAGTGCGTAGTGTCGGTAATGAAAATATTATCCGGCTTGATATCGTCGTGGCAATAGCCTGAGGCGTGCAGCAACTCGACGTTCCGGAGCACGACCTCGAACACAGACCGAAAGATCTTATCCAGCTTCTGCGGCGTCCGTTCGTGGATCTTGGTCGATTTCGCCAGAGTTTCCAGAGTACCGGCTTCGATGAATGGCGTCACCAGCGCCCATCGCCACGAGTCTGAATTCTCCTGCAGCACGAAGTAGTCTCGCACAGGCACATATGCTGGGCCGTCGAAACCCTGCCGATGCCCGAGGAGCAGACTCGCTTCCATCTCGGTTGGCCACGTCGGTCCAACGCCCTCGAATGCAGATTCCAGGCTCTCCAGAATGATGTTGCGAAGGACGCTCATATACGTCTTGACGACAACGACGTCTCCACTATTGACATCGACATAGAGCGCAGCCGAGCCTTCGAAGCTTCCGCCAAGGTGCCGCATGAAGATGTAGCGGTCGTCAATGTGGGTTCCATTCTGGTGCCGGATGGGTTGTGGCGGGAGCCATATGCGAATGCGCCTGGATATGCTTTGGCGAGATCGCTGAAGTCGCTCGGTGTTCCCTTCAGAGCAATATCCCGCTGGTTCTGGAAGAGGCGTGCAGCTGTGGCAAAGGCAACGACCGTTGCGATCAGGAGGATCAGGCTCCGGAGCAAGGCCGGAAGCGCATAGTATTGGCGTTGCAGTCGGCGACTCTGTGTTTTTGGTGAGGTCGTGCGTTTTTGGCTGTCACTGATGAAAGGTAGCAGGTGGTCCTTCATAACTCCTTCTCCTTGGCTCCATGAATACTATGGCTTGGTCGCTGGGAGAAAATAACGGCGGACACGCGACATTTTCTCGAACTTCAGGGGAGCACGCGACTCTGCTTCGCCTCTGCCTGGGCTGACGATGATGTGAGCCACTCCTGCCTTGGAAAGCCCTGCTGAGAAACTTGTACGACCGGCAGATCCGGACACGCCGTAGGAAAACTGCAGATGCTGCCAACTTCGCTACAAAGCAATAAGAGATGTTGAAGCGACACGTGCGCAATTACCTCAAACGTAAGCACACGCGAGGGAGTGCTAAGCCGGACAAGGGTCGTTAGGGCTGCGGGCGGCGGATCTCCGAGAGCCGCATCTAAAATTGGCAGCGACGATTTCACTTTGTTGGTGACTCCACCTCTGCCAACTAATGACTCTTTCACAGAAGAGTCACCAAACGCGATATTCGATGCAGTGACCTATACTGCTCAAAGACCCGCATCTGCGTTTGTTGTCGGACCAGTATGGAACAAGCTGGACCCGTGTTTGCACGCAGTAGTGTGGATCCGGCGTAGATCGCCCTAATCTCAACAGCAAGGCAGCCGAATTACTTGTGACCGAGCGCGGACACCTTCAACGAGAGCCGATCAGGGCTGGATCTTAGCGAGCGCCGGGCACCCTTCTCGGATTTCTAGATATAATTCTGGCCATGACGGCACGCGACAAAGGCTCTCGGGACATATTAGCTCCTCGAGAGGCTGATCGTTCACATGGACCCGCACACGATCTTCACGGCAAGACTCGTCTGCAAGACCTGGCGTGACCTCATCCGAAGATCTCGAGATATCCAGTATTCAAAAGTCCTTCGACCAGCCGGCTTCGAGATCCCAGAGTGGATGTACGTAAATTCCTCCGATCAATGCTACAAATTCGAGGACAGCTGCAGGTCCATCCCATGGTACGAAGGCCACTTCCCTACCAAGCTTCATCCTTGGATGATAGATCATCGCATCGAACTCGATGAAACGAGGTTCGAGCTCAACTTGGACGAGGTACCTGAGGAGATACTGTCATCACTCATCACATCCCCGCCTTGCATTGCTGTTGGTCTACAGACTCATATCGAGCGTGCCGTTGGGATGTTGAGGAATCGCGACCATCATTGCGTGGTGTACGCTCCGCGAGGCGTGCGATTCCAGGACCTATGGGATGTGGAGAAGATCGCAGAGGACCAGGAAGATGGTGTGGTGGTGCAGTATGCTCATGTTTATGTGGCCTTTGGAGAGCCAACTGTGGACGACTTTCCAGAGCTCGGCCCGAGAACACGAGCGGCAGATGGCGTGCTCGAGGCCTAGGCGAAGAGGCGGAGTAGTTATCCTTCGATCTCTGCTACGAGATAGGTTGGGCAGAGTTTGAGGACCTACAGGTGAGCACACCAATTCCGCCACAGGTCGGAGCGGGCGCGAGGACCCTCAACCGTTAATGACCCCTCCGCAGGTCCACCTAGAGAGATAAGTTAGCATTGAGTTGCATTTCGATACATTAGATTGAATGGTTGTTACTCACCTATGGAGACATATGTTACGACTTTTGCTTTCTCTCCATGACTACGTCTGAACAACTTTTCGGCTCTGCTTGATAGTTACCAGTCTCCTTATGTCAATCCGAAGACCTCACTAAGCTATTCAATGGGTAGCAGCGACGGGCGGTGTATACAAAGCGCAGGGACGTGGTTAAGCCATGCTGATGACATGCGCTTATCAGGCATTCCTTGTTGAAGGGCAATAACTGCAATGTCCTATCTCCAGCACGAAGAACGTCTCCCGGCGGAGACGGCCCGAAAGCCGAACGACTGAAAAAAAGCACGTGATAGGAGAGCAATCACATGTTGGCTAATCGAAAACACCAAACAAAAGAGTTCACCTCCACGTCTGGATGCTAATCTCTACTCTTCGGGTGCACCCCCTAGATACCAAGGAGTTTTTGTACTCCACCCAGGGCACGAAGAGTACCTGCTAGATTCTTGGGCTTTTCCGTGCAGACATCCGAAACTGTAACTTCTCGGTCGTACGCATCACGATCTGTACCTTTGCAGGGACTGGGCAGATTCCAGTTTGCGGAGATCCTTTATATAACCGGTAGATTCGTCGTCTTGCAAGTAAGCTGATTCTGACATAAGCAAATTTGTTGATGGGATATATAGGTTGATCTTGGCGACCCGACGTGAAGCCGGCAGCAATTAGGACTGCTGCTCTACTTTTACTCATCTTTCATGTGCTCTCCAGAGTGACAGGTGATGGAGGTGTTCGTACGAAGCCGGTGGCCAATGTCTTCTCCAGCTGCGGCCCCAGCGCGAGCCCCTGGGCGTGGCCCGGGCAGCTGTCGATGGCAAAGCACGATTACCAGTATTGTCGTTCCGCGAGGCCTTCACCATACCTCAGGTCCATGTTTCCGGACACCAGAAGATCCAGCTTGCATGCCATTGTCCGGATGGTTAGCCGGAATGGCATTGTGGACGGGAGAACGGCCCTTCCTTTGTCTACTCGACACTCGGACAATGGGATTGTCAAACGACACAGTAGCTTCTCGGATAGTATAAACGGGATCGGAACAGCAGATATGGCAAGAAATCATTCAGACTCACAACAAACACCATGGACACCTCAATGTCCTCCAGCATGTTCACCACCACACAGAACCCGATGCAGAACTTAGGCAAGCAACTCGCTCCGGCTATTGCAGCAGTGGTAGGCATTACCATTCCACTCGTGGTCATGATGGTGCTGGTGTGGCGGTACAGTCGCGGATATCGTCTTGTTCCGCTCTGCATTTCCAAGAGACTCAGGTCACGAGAGAAGACAGACCTGGAAGCAGGGTCAACCTCCGATGGCGATCAGGCCTCTGACCATCTATCGGAGTCCGAGGACAGCACAAGGTCAGCTCCATTGCCTGACATACCGCGGTTTTGTGGGACAACTTTCGCAGCTAAAGATCTACCAGGAAAGGGTCGTCGACAGGATTTCCCGAGCGAGCCAATGCGTGAGGTTCAGCGCTCATCAATGGGGATGCCATTGCCGTGTGTTGTCGACGCAGATGGCTTCTCGGTCGTTCATCTCGGATCTGCGCACGTCTTCAAATAGAAACAATAGAAGAACAAAAGAATAGGGAGTGTGATGGCTGGTCCACTGCTCCTGTTTCCCAAAAAAGTCGAATCTTCGTAATATCTCATGGGTATATCGCATCCTGCTTCCCTAATAGTTAAGTATCGCGCTCCTAATATTGTCGCGCCTTGCCATTACTCAAGCCTGCTTAGCAGCTTTCTCTTCGTCGCTGATTGCTACGTTCGTACTCGGCCAGAAGTGGCTAAGGTCGCCGACAGGGAAGTTGATGCCTGTTGGCCATATGTCAGCTTCAGATCGTCTTCGAAAAAGCTCCTCATGCTGTCAACCGAGGCGATGGTACATCGACAGGCGAACAAATGTCGGGAGAGCCAGCCATCTCGTGTTCAACAGGAGCTGCAACGTACCGAAACGCATCTCTGCCGCCATGATCACGAATGTCATATACCACCCCAGCAGTGCCACAATGAACAGCAGAGCTCCGCCAGCCTGGTAAGCCGTCAGCACTCATTCGTTTTGTCGAGACGCTCATAGTCTGTACCGTCTGCAAATGCCCGGCCATAACATAGTCTCCTGACGCCACCTTGAAGTAAGCACCAGCCAGCACCCACGAGCCAAGCGTCACGAAGAAGAAGATGGCGGCGATCACGGCGTTAGTCTTCAGCGTGAAGATGAAGAATGTGAACAGCGCGAAGCCCCAGACAATCAGGTATAGCGCCACAACTGCGTTGTACTTTGGGCTGGCGAGGCCTTCCGCTGCACTGCCAGTCGGAGAGTAGGCGGCAGCGAGGCCGAGCGTTGGGAGTTGGAGCATGCCGAAGGAGAGCCAGAAGACTGCGAAGAGACCTACGCAGAGAAGGGTCACTAGCTTATCTTAAATCATGATTGTGTGCTCGAGTATGTGCCAACGCTACGAGTCGGGCCAGGGACTTCTCAGACTATCCATCAACGTACCCATAACCATCATCTAAACACAAATATTAGCTTGATCTTCCTCTCAAATCCTCTCTCCCCATTCCCACTCACCGAAAAGAAATTCCCCATAATCCACTCAAAGATACAAGCCAACGTCAACAACAACGGCCCCACGAAAAAGAATATCCCAACCACAGGATGAAACTAACTCGCCCCTGCCCACCCCATCAACACCATCGAAAACGTGAACGTCGAAATCACAAACCCCACGAACCCAAGCGGCGTCGGATTAGCGAACTTCTTGTAGCTGTCATCGGCATGCGGCGTCTTAGGCGTGATATAGAGCTTCTCCCACAACTCGGGGCTGATCGTCACATTGGTCCCTGTCTGCTTGAGACCGAGACCATCGGTGGTATGGGTTGCGATATTGTCGTCCTCTGAGGAAGCGCGGTGCGGTGGTGAGGGAGACATGATCGATTAACGCAGTCGTACTTGCGGACGTCTGCAAGCCCAAAACGAGCAGCACAGAGCTCATACATATAGATCGTTCGGCAGCCGGGGCGCATGGCTCTGCAAGAGGAGCGAGCTCCAGCTCATTATGCATCTCTCGATATCTCGGACCCGAATCTTGGCGGAGGCATCGCGGACGACCAGTCATAAGGTTCACGCAACGGCCATGCTGTCGGCGATGGCCAATGGAGATGCTAGTCGCTCTCTCAACTTTGAAAGCAATCTATCGTTGATGGATGGTTGTTGCGGGAAAGAGAAACCGCAAGGTGTCGCTTGCAGAGTATCCTGGCTCGTTTCGTCGGCCGGCAGTTCTTGTTCCCCAGTATTGGCTCATTTCTGGGGTTTGGGGTCGAGATCAGCCGTGCACGCGGCCTGGAAGCATGTGGTGCGATCCATCCGAGAGGATGGTGTGTGGTGGCTGCTCAGCTCCCTACAGGTAGCTAGACACTCATCAGACTGCCGAGAACATCGGTAGGTTCGCGGCTATAGTCGCTTCCGCGAAGAGAGAAGAACCAAAGCTGCCACAAAGGCTACAAGTTTCAAGACGTTTCATACCAAGGCTATTCTGACGACCTTTGGCCACAGTCTGCTAAAATCATGCTCGTGGTATCTGGTACTGTTCATGCAACGCCGTGCAGACAATGTGATCACCTCCATAAACGCTGATGGCCTGCGCAGTGTCTTCCCGATGCGCCGTCATGCGTCATGATAAGAACGCTGCATCTAGCAGCTTCAGTAGGACCATAATGCGCAATAGTGTTCAGGTGTCCTGATGCGCCGTGTCTGTCGCCCAGATCCTGTCCCAGTCTTAATAAAACGCCAATCCCCACAAGTCATCCTGTCCCATTGTTCATTCTTCAAAACGCCCAGATTCGTATCGTATCGCACGTAGGTCTTCATGCATCATTGTCAACGTTATGCCGGCATGCCAGCCGAGAACGCCGCATGCAACCCGTATATCCCAGGAAAACGCTGGCCTGTATCGGATGATCAAGTATCCACAAACTCCGCGCAAAAGTCAATCTCGTTCAATAAAAGCACGGTGCGGTCCGGAGAATCACTGCGGTGGAGTGCCGGTGATGATGGGTATGGCAGCTGGAGAAGTGTTGGAAGCTGGCTTCGGAGTCGCGTGGCCACTGCCAGACTGCGAAGAACGCTTTGCCGCCTGTTGCGCGTGTTGTATCTTCTTGCGAAGAGACGAGAGGCGTGATCTCGCTCCTTCGATGACTAAAGGAGATAACGTTAGCATAATATCCCGAGTGAAGAAGATGGCAACTCACGCCTGACCACAGTCTGACGATCCTCGGTCTCCATGCCAGCGATAGCCTCATCGGCGGCCTTGTCCTTCTTCGCGCTAGGCTTGCGCATCAGCGGCTCATCGTCACTCTCCAGTACCGCCTCAAGCAACATTATCGCTGTGACGTAGCCGAGCTCGCAGTCGTTCAAGTTCTCGCCCACCAGCTCGGCGAGCGCCGCGGCACGACTCATCTCGACGGCACGATCGAACATCAGCTTCTCAGCGGTGATGCCGGTGGTGATATGGATGTGTTCGGCAGAAGTGGTGATCGCGCCGCTGGCACTATTAGAGGCCGCAGACTGGTTGTTGGGATGTCCAGGATGTTCCGCTGGAAGCTCTCTCTGCGCCGTTTGCAGCCTGCGACCAACCACTTCCGACTTCTCCAAGCACTCATTGAAGCGACCCCTGGCCCATTGCACAACGTTGTTCATGCGTTTGCCGACTTCAGCAGTCGTTGTAGACGTTGGCCGAGATGCTGGCTCATTCGAGCCGGTCTCAACGCGGGCCTGCTTGTTCCACCAGTAAGCCGCAAGATTGATAGTCTTTGCGAGAACAGCCAGCGTCTTCACGTATAGGACCAGCGCCTCCTCCGCCACCCCAACGACCGCGATGTTCGTCATGTCCTTATCTTCGTCTTCGCCAGAAGCGGTCATTGGCTTCTCCTGAGCACCGATCTGCTGAATACCCAAAGCATCAGGCGCTGTGGACGGCGTGGCCGGTACCAGCTGCCTGTACTTGACCTCCGCGAAGCCGAATATCACGTCGCTCCGATGCGCTGCATCTTCCATGGTGCGAACAATCTTAGTGTCCTCATCCATGGGAGTCTTGCCATCGCCGCCTTCAGTCAATAACAGCGCACCTTGAGGAGTTGGATACGTAGGGAAGGCAGAGTATCCACCAGGTGGTGATGCGCCCTTGCTGAACGGCGGTGATGTGCCCAGTACACCGAATAGACGAACATTGGCGGCGGTGATGGCTTTCGATATCAGTGTCGTGGCGGATTGCGGGCCTGGTCCATATCGACGCTCGAAGGAGTTGCCACGTTGATGCGTGCCTTGTGGACGTGTTGAGACCATCTGCATCGCACGAGATGGACTTGACGGCTCGACACCTGCAACAGGGCCTGGCCGTCCTTGGGTGGTGGCACGTCTCTCCATGGCCGGTCCTGTGGAGCCCCGCTTTGCTTCCAGTTCGTCGGCAAACGCGTTGATCTCTACTGCACGCTTCTCCACCATCACATACTCCTTCTCGAATGCCATGTCTTGAGCTGTGCGCTCCCGAGCTTCCCGCGATGCACGCTTCTCCGTGGCCTTCTGCACTTCTACCGCTGAGGGTTCGCGTACCATTGGTGGTCCGGCGAGGGGCGAGGTACGGCTTGGTCGACGCTCCATCCTAGGCGCAGACGGCTGAGTGGCAACAGTTCCAGCAAGTAGGTCTTGGCGAGCTGGTGCAGTAGCGTGAGAGACAATGCTGGGCCTACGCTGCTTTGGCTGCTCACGCTGGCTTAGATGCCTCTGCATTTCTGGAGCAGCCTCCTCTTTGCCCTGGCTGCCGCTTGACGATTGACGGCGCACAGCGTTCTGGGGCCGCGTCTTGAGCTCTTGGTCGGACGACTTCCTGGATGATGGACCTGCAACGCTTTCTTGGGATTTGCGTGGCTGGACAACTTGCTCCGGTGCTTGTGTGGGGTTTGAATCTTCGTCGACGACCATTTTCGCAACACCAGTATCATCCGACGGCGGTCCGCTCCGGTATCTGAGGAGTGGCTTGTCCTCGCGAGTCAGTCCAGGGATGTCTCCAGAAACCACAGGATCAGCAACCATGTCGGCGTAGCTGTAACGATCAAGCGGACTCTTCTTCAGCAAGCCACGGAGCAGCCCTTTCATATCTCTTCCGATGCTGAGTCTGGGATCGAAAGGTATCTCGTCGTTCGCCTTCTCAATCTTCTTAAGGAGTTCGATGTGATTCGGTGCGCGGAAGGGGGCTCTCCCGACCATCAATTCGTACAGAACAACTCCGGCTGACCACAAATCTGACCTACTATCATACTTCTCATAGTGCAGTATTTCAGGGGCCATGTAGAGTGGTGAGCCGCACAAAGTTTCTGCCATTTGTTGACCTTCCAGTTCACGAGCGAAGCCGAAGTCTGCAAGCTTGAGCATGGGAAGGCTCTGCACCCCCACCATCGGGTCAAGGCCGTGGTCACTGGCGGTCAACGGAAGCTCGTCTGACGTACGCCTACGTAGGTCGACGGGTGCTGGCGTCAATAGCAGATTTTGAGGTTTGATGTCTCGGTGGACGAACTGGCAGAGTCGGAGGTACTCGAGCGCGCTGGCGAGCTGCTTGAAGAAATGGCGGCAGAGCACCTCATTCAAACCACCATACTCAGGATTTGGATACCTCTTGAAGATGTCGGCAGTCTCCGGGTAGTTGGCGATCTGGTGGCGCTTCTTGCAGAATTGCGAGAGGTCAGACAGTTGGCAGTACTCCATGACGATATAGTAGTACATCGGTGTCTTCTGAGTCGCGAACAGTGCAACGACGTGTGGGTGGTTCATGGCTCGAAGTATTGCGATCTCTGAGTCGAGTCCGACCTTGAGACGACCGTGAATCCGCGCCATGATGACAACCTTGACTGCGGCGTATGATTTCTTCTTGCGATGCTTGGCCAGGTATACGTTGGCAAAGCTTCCTCTCCCAATCTCTTTTCCGCGTTCGAACTCGCCAATGAAGTCGTTTGGCTCGCGGTCGGGTTGAGGAGCCTTGATGGCCTTTGATGGCGGTGGTGCCGGGCGTGGAGTCGCCATGATGGCGGGGCGAATCTATGTGTATCAGAGCTTGTTAGTTACTCTGTCCTCCAGTCTCACTAGTCGGCGTCAACAGGACTCGACGCGAAGGTGGCTGGCATGAACGGCAAGGCTCTGGTCTTTTGGTTGGCTGGCGGTAGCTCGAGTCCTGGCTTCCAGTGTATAGTGGTGAATGTTGCCTTCCGGGTGAGGCGCGATGACTGAGCGGTGCACGTGTCCGGTATGTGGTCCAGTCAGGTGTATGTCTGTTTAGCGCGGGTGCGCGAGGCCGAAGAGACAGTAGGACGTGAGGTGCGGTCTTAGGGCCGTTCGAGTCACGAGCTCGATGATGATGCGATGCGATAGGTCTGTGCGGTGACAATGAGCGGCTGTGGCAAGGAGGGATTAATGACAGCTCTGGGAAGCAATGCCAGATAAGAAGAAGTAAAGAGGAGAGGAGGAGGTGTTGTGTTGGGGCGCGGCGTGGTGTCTCAGGCAACTGGAGTGTATGCTGCGGTGATCGTCGTGCCTTGAGCGTTACCTTAACGCCAGAGCTCCGACCCGCAAATCCCTGCCGCATTCGGACAGCACCAAAAGCGATAAGACTTTGCGATAGGACCTTCGTCGAAGGACGCGATGCAACTACACTATCTCACCATGTACATGTACAGTGCCACGAGAGATACGATTCGGAACCATTTCAGCGACAGCTATATGACGAAGGCCGCTTGTTTACAATCTATGATACAGGCTGCTCGTTCACTGGCAAAGTCGCGACATTCTCCTGCTCAAGCACGAAGACGGTGCCGTGATGGAGTCATACACGGCCTCAAAATCGCCATTATTGCTTGGAGACCTGATTACCACACGCTTCCGCGAGCTGTGACTCGCCGGCCCAAGTCTACGTTGTACTTCCCGCGCTCACAATCCAGCTTAAAGTCCAGGGCAAGGTAATCAGCATCGTCTCGTGGTCACCACGCGACAAGAGAGCTTCGGGGCCTAGAACGATGAGTAGAAGTAGCGATTATCTCGGACTTGCTATTGTGCAGCTCAAGGTCCAAGAGCGCCGCTTGATGTGTGATGCTGTGCCGGGTTCCTTTCTCACTCTTCTATTTGGCGGCCACTGCGGACCGAAAGCTCCTCCAGCCAGGTCCTTGCTGATTGTATACCATCTAACAGTAAGCAAGTAAAGCCAAAAATGCTAGCCGAGAGTCCAACCTGGCTCACCTGGTAGGGAATACTGTTGCTTACTCCTGCCATCCTGCCATTCCATGCTACGATGGCACAAGAGATCGCCGAGCGATTGCTGGCATCTGCAGGTAGCCGGACGGTCCTTACTCGACCTCATCGCAACCGCCGATTGCTGCAAGCCTTGTACGACTTTGCGTGATCGACCCGACAGATCGCTGGTGAAGGGTGCCACGAACCGCAGCAGCGGTAAGTTATCGTGGATAGTTCGGTGGCAAGCCCGATTTCGTGACTAACAGAAGCAGCGCCGAATTCTTCTTCAGACACCTACAGCGATGTCCGGCTTAGGATAGCTTCACTTGTATAGCCGGCGGCAACCTCACGGTAAGGTTGAGATATGCAGGAGGGGAACAAGTCGAGAGGGGTTCAGCACCTACAGCATCTTTGCGACGACGACGTCGATAACAACTTGCTACTCCTCCACACAACATCTCAAGACTCGTATCATTCTCTGGCAATATTTTGGTGACATTGTCAGACGCTCTTGCTCTGCTCAGCTACAGACGATATCGATCACAGATCAAAACCATAATCCACTTCCGTCTGACCGAATCTTGTTATACGAAAGCCATCGAGTCTGACCGAAGAAATCCAAGTCCGACAGCTTCTGCCATCAACCGACACTCCCAGGACGTTCATTGAAACAAACATCAGCATCGACGCCAACAGCAAACATCATGGCCCCAGCCAAACCCGTCAACCTAACCGTCGTCGACACCAACAAAGCCCCATGGGACCTCCTCCCAGTCCCCTACATCAACGCCAAACTCGAGCACCAAAAGCTCCTCGACGACGCCGAGACGGGCATGTGGGTGTTCAAGATGGTCTACCGCGCCGGCTTCACGAATCCATGGCACTCGCACTTCTGCGGCCACGGCTTCTACGTCCTCGAAGGCATCCTCGACACACATCAAGGGCAGTAGGGACCGGGCAGCTGGGTGTGGTTTCCGGAGGGAGGAGTTATGTACCATGGCGCAACGAAGGAATCTGATGTGACTTTCCTTTTTATTATAAACAAGAAGTTTACGATTCACTTTGTCGGCGATGAGGGTGATCCTTGTGCGTTAGAAATGGCGGCTTGGGAGCAGCAGAAGCAGAGTTGATGATGGTTCTCGATAGAATAAGATAGCTCCAATGCTACTGTCCTACTTGCGGTCCTACTATCCGTTTCCGACTGAAGAAAGCTTCTCGTTATTGACCTGGAGGAAGAAACGACGCTCTCCTCGAGATGAACAACCTGTTGCTCTACTGTACAGCCATATGTGCCAGGTTGCAGCCTCAACAGAAGTCGGAGAGCATCTTGTTGGTCGATAGTCTATGCTGATCCGACTGCCTATCAAGACCCGACCTTGGCCCTTATCAAGACCCGACCTTGACCCTATCAAGACCCGACCCTGACATACTTCTTCCAATACTCGTCAACCAACCCAGCGTAATCAGCAGCCAAACACGGATCCGTCAGATCTCCCCACCAACTCTGCTTCTTATGACTGCTCAATCCCAGCTGCTCCAACAGGTAGTCTGTGAAGCTCACCATCTCGTAATCGAGCACGTTACCCTTCCATCCACCGAGAGGGTATCGCCGTGGACACCAGCGGTTCATGAAGGCGATCTCTTCTTCCATCTTGGCAATTGAAGGCAGCTCGATGGCACCATCTAGCACTGCAATGGCGTAAAGTGTCTGGACTCCGGCAGCGTGGTAACTGTTTGGGACCAGCTGGACTCCGAGAAAGGCGATGGACTGGTCGTTGGGCGGGACGGTGAGGTTGTATAGCTTGTATGAGGTGGAATCGACAGTGTGTTTATGGAAGCCTTCGGTTTGTTTCAGGTAAGGCCATCGTTGCAGGACTTTCCGGTCAGCGTCGTCTTCCAGCTTCGACCAATGTTGCCGCATCTCCGCCACGATATCCTTCTCGTTTAGACTAATGGGCAGACCGAGGCGCGCAGCTTCATGCGCATCGAAGCTCGAGTACTCCTGTCTCCATCCAGTGGCACAGAGTAGCATGTCAGTCCTCACCGTCCTTCCGTCATCCAACACAACTACATCCTCCTCCAAGTTGACGACTTCTCCGCGGTAGACTTGGACATTCTTAGCAATGACATCCCAGAAATTATCACTCTGCAGCAGACCGATGCTACCACTTCGCCATCGCATCTTGGTCTCGGTCTCCAACTTCTCGAATCCAGGAAGTGCTCCTTCTCGCCCCTGGAGCGACGGATAGAAAAGTTAGCAAGTATCTCGGAGCTGTCGTCTACTTCCACAGGCTTCCAGAGCATCGCACGGACCCAGATGTGGTTTGAGAGGACGCATCTTGTGCTGTTTCGGAAAGTCCCACCACCCACCAGTCTGACTTACATGATAATTTGCGATCGCCTTACTCTCCTTCTCGTTCTTGCTCCAGATCTGGTTGAGCAGCCACTCTCCAACCGGCGTTCTGTGCAGAAAGTAGCTCCACCAGCTGTCCGGCAAAAATGGATTCGCTGAGCTGAGGCTCGCAATGGCACGGATGGACCCAAGCTCCGGAAGGGATTTGTACTTGCCGAAGCCTTGTGCTTTCGACAGGATGAGAGGTCCTGCGCTAAGAACCCAAGGGTAAAAGGGTCAGCAATATATTAGACACGAGTCACCCGCAGACATATGTCAACGGTTTCCCTTCTACCCATCAGAAACTCACCCGGTGGTGCGGATGATCCAGTTGACTTTTCGTGGAGAAGTGGTGTCCGTAGCTGCAGCATATGCGATGTCAGATGCTGATTTGGAGCCGCCGAGGATAGTTGCGTTGGTGTGGTCGTCCGCGTTCTCTTCGTCTGGGGTGAAGATCTTTGATCTGCCAAAGTCCTTCTGATGGATGATCGGACCTTTGAAGCTCTCTTGGCCAGGTAATCGCGGAATGTGTGGTATAGAATTTTGGCCGGTAGCGATGATGAGCTTGCTCGCTGTGTAGCTAACATCTCGGCCCCCCAACTTCGCCTTGATTCTCCAGACATCGTCATCGTCATCCTTCCTAATCTTGGTCACCCAGCAGTTGAACACAAACCGCTCTCTTAGGCTCGCGCCCTCGTACTCATGAATGCTTACGTAGTCTTCGAGGTACGAGGTGAGATGCTTCGCCTCGAAGAGGTCGTGATACCGTGGAGCATCCTCTGCAACTTTAAATGGTACATCCGGGAACCCGCTCAGACGTGCTCCCGTCTGCGACCAGAACTTCGGATAAAGACGACCACGGCTCCAAACACCGCCTGCATCAGCATCGGCATCGAGAACCTTGATATTGGCTGTTGGGTGTAGCTGAAGGTAGGTGTTGGCGGCGTATGTTCCATAGAGACCTAGTGCCCAGTTGAGCTTGGAGAGCTGGACGAGGAAGCGTGAAGTACTGACCTGCACCGACGATCAAGAGGTCTAGCGTCTCATCTGCGGCTTCCATGCTGTACAGCTCTCCAGAGGCGGTCTGCTTGAGAGCTGTTCGAGCGCGCTACTCCGTAGAAATGATGGGACACGAGAGATCGCGAATGAAAAACCAGAGACTGCAACAATAATTCATCTGCTTGCCATCTCATATGCTCGTACATATCTCTCGTTCAATGCACTAGATGTGTATTAGTCGTGACACGGGACGCAGTGTTTCGACTTTAGCCACTTGCAGCAGCCTACAGCATTTCAGCATGCAGGTGCCTGTTCTCCAAGACACGAACTTTTGAGCCAGCAGTGATCACGAGCTGTAGTGACATCGCCCGGCTTGAGAACGTGGGGAACGTCCAGCACCGACTGGCAGAGTTGGCAGCGGAAAAGGTCAACTTTCGAAGTCGAGGTGGTCGATATTTCAGGAAGCGCCGCCTCTCCGCGAAAGCAAGAGCGGATTACAAAAAGTGCAGGAAATGCACATGAGCTAGCGGCGGATGATTCCGAGCCAATCATCGCTACAAAGCCTATCACTGGGTGCTCAAATTCGGGCACTAGCGGGGGTGCAGCCTTGATGCCTTATCTGATTTCGAGCTGCTTATTGGTCCACGAAACGCGGGAGCTAGCTCAGGTTCTCCCGCACACCCGATTTCAGTTAACGAAAAATCGGGTGTGTAGCCTTGGTGCCTCATATCTGCCAGACCTCTATCTCTGTCTACCTTATACAGACACTGACCATAAATCGTCCCCATCCCAAGACCCGAAGGAGCCCAATATCAGTACCCATCCTCACCTAAACACCTCATTAGCTTCCTATCCGTCTTCAATGAAACACAACCGTGGGCTCAACTTACTACCTCGCCGTATCGGCATTGGGTAACATACCTACTTACTGCCTTCCTCGTGTGGTAGCCCTTTCTCAGGCTCCCTCTCTAGAGTCGAACCCTGCACATCTCGTTAGCCCACTGTTCTGTGCTTAATCGAATATTGGTTCAGTGTAACTTACCTGATTCCCCGCTACTCGTTGAAACCATGGCAGGCCACTATCCTACCATTGAAAGTTGATAGGGCAGAAATTTGAATATGCCGTACCGTCAGCCGGCGCAAGGCCATGCGATTCGTGTAATTGTTATGATTCATTTAGCAGCTCCGAAGAGCATTACTTTTCGGAGAGCCCATCTCGTGGGCAGGCTACAACGCAATGCTACCACAACCACCGCGCCCAACCTACAGCTTCGCTTCTCTCCCCACCTCCCCAACATCACCATGCAGTCAATCCACAAGCACCTTCGCCTCGAGTTCCCCATAATGCTCAAAAAAGCTATCGAACAAATTCACCCCATACTCCACATCATAGCACCCGCTCGTCTCCCGAATCGAATGCATCGCCAACTGCGCATTCCCCACATCGATCGTCCTCGTGCCCAGAGCCGCCGAGAGCATGGGGCCGATCGTGCTGCCGCAGGGGCTGTCGTTGCGGACGACGAAGAGCTGGAGGGGGACGCCCTTGCCACTCGACTTCTCAGACTTCGTGCTAGGCGGTTGATACGACGCAGCTTTCGCCCGGCGCGCGCACTCCTCGAGTAGCACGATGCCGGGGGCGTTGGTGGCGTAGCGGACGTTGGCGTTGACTTTGATTACGGTGCCGGCGTTCATCTCGGGTTTGTGTTCGGGCTCGTACTTGGCGCTGTAGTTTGGGTTAACGGAGTGGGCCATGTCGGCCGATACTAGAAAGCTAGTGGCAAGGGTTTGTTCGTAGGCTGTGCTGGTGTCTTCGCTACTATTGACGCGGTCGTATGAGGAGTCGCTGGAGGTGGAGGGCGTAGTAGAGGACTGGATGCAAGATAACCGCCTGAGGACAGAAGGGAGCATATTGCTGTCAGCACCTTGAGCGGAGCTTGAGCCGATTTCTTCGTGGTCGAAGCAGGCTATGAGGCGGATCGTGGAATCGGATTTGAGAGCGGAAGGGGAGGAGAGGGATTGGATGAGGCCTTCGACGGCGCAGTAGGTCATTCCGAGGTTGTCCAGGCGGGCGGAGAAAATGAATTCGTCGTTTAGGCCGCCGATACACGAGGCTTGGGTGTCGTAGAGGACTAGCTCGAAGTCGAGGATGTCGTCTGGTTTGCACTCTGCTTCTTTGGCGATCACTTCGATGAGGTAGGGGTGGTGTCGTTGCGTTGGCGTTTTGAATGGTTCGTATCCACCGTCCGAACTCCTCTCCGCTTCCTCCTTCTTCACCTCTTCTGCGGTCTTGCCCATCCGGTTCAGCTCTGCACTCACCAGCCCTGTAATCGGGAACAGCTGCGCCTCTTTGTTGAACTCAAACGGCACACTCCCGCCAAAGTGCACAGCTAGATTCGGTATCCTCATGATCGGCTTCTTCACCCTCACCAACCTCATCTCCATGCTGTCGTCCTTGCCCTTCACCATCACCCGTCCCGCAATCGACAGATCTCGGTCAAACCAGGTGTGCCACAATCCGCCGCCGTACGTCTCCACACCGACTTGCATGAAACCATCGGCGGTGCGTTTTGAAACGGGCTTGAGGCGTAGACAGCACGAGTCGGTGTGAGCACCCACCATGGCTACGGGGTTGCCTGGTTTCCATGCTGAGCCGATGGCGAAGGCGACGATGGTGCTGGCGTTGCGGGTGAGGTAGTATTTGCCGCCGGGTTGGAGGTGGGTGGACCAGGGGTCTCGTTCCTGGCATTCGTGTAAGCATTCGTGATATTGGGAGGATTGGGTAAATATGTACTTTGATCTGCTTGAAGCCGGCTTTCTCGAGACGTAGCTTCGCTGAGTGGACCGCATGGAACGCTGTATAATGGTCAGTCTAGCACGAAATGTGCCCAAGATCATACCAGTGGGAGAAGCATTGAGGAAATCAATAAAGTCCTCTGCCCGCTTCAACGATGCCTTGTTCGCCATGTTGCTGTATCTGTGGGTGAAGACGGGACGAAACGAGGTGATGTGTATGCTTCTTCTTTTGAACGTGTACGAGGCTCGGGTCAAGAAGGAGGAGGTGTTCATGTGAGGATGCGGGTCAGAAGAGGCAACTCCATCTTGCTGTCCTCGATTGAGCTGCTGTCAAGGCCCAAGCTTGTTGCAAGGGTCCTCGCAGGCCTCGGAGTAGGTAGTCGCTCTTCGAAAGTGAACTTCTCACCTGAACGTACTAGTGGTCACATCCACGGCAATAATGCTCGAGTAGCCACTCATAGGACAGTCTGAACATCAAAATTGCTCGGTGGACGATGACTCGACACCCAAGGCCATATCTGGAGGTCGGAGGAGGAAGAGCAAGACGTATATACACTGGCAAAGGCTGAGACGGCCAGGTTGTATACAGCAACGATGCCTAAGACACCCAGCCCATTCGCACGCAAGCGAGAGGCTCCATCCCCTCTTAAAGCTCTCAGGCGAAGCAGCTCTAGCAAGAGCGGTGGAGCACAGGCGACAGCAACCGAAGATAAACTCGACGATACCGGTCTTGTCCCGTCATTAGCACCTCGAGGTGTCGCCCAAGATGTCAATACACTCGTCCGCTACATCCACGCCCATATGTGGACTGATGTGCCTGAACAGGCGGCTGGCATGGGCAGCGAGCGGATAGGCGAGGTCCTCCGATTTAGACAGAATCTGCCTCGTATTGTGAGCGTGGCGCACATACACGCCTTGAGCGCCAGCAGCACAGAGACCGAGCGCGAGCTGGCCCGCTTGATTGCTCGAGGCGCAGTGAGGAAAGTCATCGTACCTGGTCGCGGCAAGGGCGGCGCAGCGGTCGGTGAGGGCGTTGTGCTAGCCGAGGACTGGAAGACGAACGTCCGCGAGAGCAGGAACCTCGACGAAGAGCTCAAAGACAAATGTCTCGCTCTCATGGACGCTCACCCAAACTCCAGCGTCGCGCCAACAACCTCGCTCTCGAACGACGAGGTGCGATCGCTAGTACAAGCAGGCTACCTCATCTCCACGAGCGCCTTATCCTCAAACATCAACGACTCTTTCGCTCGCCCCGGCTTGTCCTCACTATCCACACTCTCCCAATCCGGCTTTAAATCCGCCACCGGCACTCTCGCCGCCGTAGGAGGCACAGACGCCATCCACTCCAGCGGGGGCGGCGGCAGCACCCTCGCCACCTCCGCCAGCCGCCCCGCGCCGGGTACAAAGTTCCAGCATAACATGCAGACCATGACCTTCTCCTTACCCAGCACAGGCGCGTATCTCAAGCTCCTGACGTCCGCTCGCCTGCACCTCCTCGCGCTGCTCAAGCAACTCTCGCCAAGGCATAAGGAGGCGACGATTGAGATGTTGAGGGAGAAGTGGGATGGGAATATTCTGAACGATGCTACGAGTCGGGCGAAGCGGGCGAGGGGGGAGTGGGGTGGTGTGATGCCCGGGAAGACGAGGAAGTGGAGGGAGTTCTGGGGCTTGGAGTTTCGGTGGGTGTTGGAGGAGTGCGTGGGAGGGGGGTTGGTGGAGGTGTTTGAGACGGGGAGTGTTGGATTGGCTGTACGGGCGAGTTGAGACTGTTGAGAATCTGCACACGATACCACACAACATTGTTTATGGATTTATTTTCAGGTCCGTGTCGAGCATGGCGATGGTGAATCCCGGCACGACCATACGACAGCATGTCTGCAAGCAGCATGACTTCATGCCGAGTCGCAGGATCAAGGTCATATGGGTCTGGCAAATGCGATCCGATCATGGGGCTTGATTTAAGCTGAACACGTTCAGTTCAACAAATTGCCTTACTCGAAGTCTCCGAGGAGCAGGAGCAGGAGAAAAAGCTGCTGATAGACACGCCGGCAGACATTCAGGAGTTCGAACATAAGCCTGACATCACGGTGTTCCATTGTTCTCCCCCAAGGAATGTGAGATCCGGCTGCTCGGCTCCAGCACGAACAATAGTAAATGCAGCTCATCGTTTTGTTCACATCTACCAACTTTTCATTTTCCTGAGTAAGAAACAGCATGGCGTCGGCGTGTTTGCAGTATCTGGTCCTGGTACTGATTATCATATGTTACCGTCAATGGAGAGCATGGTTCGACTTCCGCCGGGACACCTTCGAGCGGCCGCCCTGATTTCGATACTTGCTCCACGACGTGGTAATCGACAAACTGCTTAAGCGGAGGTCTAAGAACGATGGGGCCTGAGTACCCAACATGAAACAAGATCAACATTCATCAGACGAGCGGTCCACATTACGGCGACGATGTTGGCTGGCACCCCTCTGTGCTATGATGCAGTATTTGTGGCCGATCAGTCGAGCAGCAACTCCTTGCGATATCCATCCTGATCAGCTTCACGCCCGACCAGCTGCACCGAGTTGTCGCCAGGTTCCTCACGGAGGACTTCAGGCAAACAATCTACCTGCGCAAAGCACATGGTGCCATTGACCCAGGGGAAAATGCTGCACAGAGGACAGTCGAATCAGAGTACTGTGTTTCCGAAGACACTACCATAACATATGGGCGATACTTGATGTACCCATTATGGTTCGGTGCCACACATATTGCCTATGTTTGGAAGGGTCAGAAATCTCTTCGAAATGCTGAAGCAGCAATACATGTAGCTAGCTCTGGGTATATCAAACAATGCTCTAAAGCAACAGCACGCTAATCAAGACTCGAAAGCTAAAACAACCACATCAAGATCAATATCATCGGTCGGTAACCTGCCTTAGGAAAGGCGTTCGTGATGTTGTAGCCCCTGAGCCTGGTCCGTCGTCGTCGTCCTCATCGCCCACACCCTTCATCTGCGCCTCGTCGACCGAAGCGTGGTGAACCCAGATGGATGGTGTGCGTTGCTTCTTGACTCGCAAGCCAAACCCGCCCAGCCCAAAGCTAGAAGGCTCGTACTTGTCTTCCTGGAAATTCGCCTGCCGTCGTTCACGCCAGAGGATGTATGCCCATGTGACGGCCACAATGGCGACGACGCCGCAAGCCACCTCAGCGAATAGTCGGTAGGAGGTCCAGGCCCCTGCCTGCAACTCGTCCTCTAACTCGTTCATGTGGGCTTGCAGCTCATCCGTCTCTGCCTCTAGCTTCTTCGTTTCCGCTTCCAGCTTCTCCGTCTCCGCCTCCAGTTGATGCTTCTCAGCTTCAAGCTGCTCCTTCTCGGCTTGCAGCTCGTCCACTTCCGACATCATGGTGGCGTTGTGCTTGTCCTCTGCGCCGGCCTGTAGATCAAAGTTCTCTAGCTGATCTTGCTCCGTGCTAGCATCTTCAATCTCGCTGTGGAACGCATCATCAGGATTGACGCATGCCAAATTCGAGCCACGAATGATCTTGCCGTCGCGGATCGCACCAAGCTGCACGCACGTCGCATTCTCCACGTGAAACACCGTCTCGAAGCCCTTCTTCTTCACAACCCCGACCGATTGCATGCTCGCCTCGTCATCACCAGCAAAGACAGCATACGCGCCAACGTCCGTCGCGCCGTTCCAGCTGACGAAAACCTTCAAGTAGCCCTTCCTCTGCAGCCGCGTCTTCTCGACCAGGATTACCGGGTCCCAGTCTTTGGGCGTTGCGTGCCATGGCATCTTGTAGCCACGATAGGACATAGCCGCGCCGTTGTAGCCGAATCTGCCTTCCCAAAGGAGTTTTGCATTGACCTCGCCGGGTTTCACGGGGCCGAATTCGCGGGCTAGCGGGACTTTGCCGTAACCAACAAAAGCGTGGCCTTTGCCGATATCCATCTGGAACGAGCCCTGGGTTGCAGCGTGAACTGGATCGTCCCGCACCTCAAGTCTTCTGACCAAGACGGGCGGGTTCTTCGGATCTGGAGGAAGCGGTAGCCAGAATCCGAGCGCCAGTGTGGGCCGCCTCCCGTGGTTGTTGAACATCGTGATCGTCAGGCCATCATCGGAGATGTTCTGTGCCCGAACGTGGTGCTGAAGCCGGAAGTTGGCAGGAATGGAACCAAAATCGCCTCCGTCCTCGCCGTCAAGCCTCCATAGAACACTACCATCTTCGCCGCTAATCATGTACGCTGCAAAGTGGTGTCGCGAGCTGATCAAATAGTTCTTGCCGATCTTTTGAACGGCGTTGATGTGGAACCAGTCGTATGGGTTGTTCTTCGTGCCGTGAGGATTGTGCGACATCAGTCGCGAGTTCTTGAGCGGTACGTGGTTGAGGGCACACCATTCGAATAGCACCTCCTCGGTTGCAATGTCGACCTCGAAGAAGCAGCTGTCTACCACCCAGGAGTCGCGAGGCCCGCCGAGTGGGCTCAAATCGTAAGGTGTGTTATTATACGACGAGACCACCATGGTATCATCGTCCGTCATGTGGTGTTCGTGGACATCGATCTGGCCTTCATTTGCATCGTCGAGGGAATTGATCTTCAGGTCAGGGTTGATCGTGAAGTTGTTGTAGTCCTGATCGATGAACGTCACCCTCCCCCATCTGTGTCCCCAATGCGCGCCATGTGTATTGCAGCCATTCCAGTACGTCAGATATTTCTTCCCTCGATACTCCTGTTTCCTGAAGTCTGTCATGCCTGACAACCAATCCTCGCAGAAGCCGTCGAAGCTCGATGGTGGGGTGAAGACAAGGTCACCCTCCGTGGTCATCACAAAGCCAGTTCCCTCCTCGTGCACGCCATCCTTCACCTTATCGTCGTATGGTGTAAGGAAGATATAACCATCCGCCAGATTGTCGTCGTATCGTGTGATGTTCATGTGTGGGGGCATATGAGGGGACGTCCGGTACGACCTCCATGGCCATAGCTCTGAATATGAGTCTGTCGTGTACTGAAAGTGGTTGTCGCTAGGGATATATCGTGGGTTGAACTGCGCGAGCGCATTGATCGCGCCTAGAGGTAATGTCCAAGGCATACTGAAAGAGTGGATCCGAGCGGAGGTTGCTCCTCAGCGCTGGTGAGGAAGGAGGGGTGGTAGTTGAGAGACACAAGTAAAAGACAGACGTTGAAAGAGAAAAGTCAAGCGATAAGGAAAGGCTGAGGCGTCAGAGGGCATATCAAGCCACTGCCTTACCGGCTCGTCGCAGGCCTTACCGTGGGGTGCCGTCTTTGGGTTGCAGTACTGTGCACTCCCCTGTTTGCTCGTACTGCCAGCTGCCAAGCCGGCACCGACGCCAGTCAGGCTTTCTGAATTATTTGAGGTGTGGGCTGACCCCCTGCATCAACAATAATGGAGAGCCATTTTGGCATAGTTGTGCGGGCAGCAAAGATAGAGGCGCCGCAGCCACCACCAACTCAGCACAGTCAGGAGAGAGCCAAGACTCCAAGAGCAGCAAGGCCAAGATGTCCCCCGCAGTCAACCCAGAAACGCCGCCGTTGCTTCCATTTTTGGTATCAGTAATTTCCGCCGGGATGCCGGTGAAAGGCTTGATCTACAGGCGAAGCCCTGCTCTCGCACCGCGCAGGAGCGACTGGCCAGGCGTCCAGGGTTTAGGATGATATGCTGTCCTTCGAAGGATTCGGGTACATCCAGCATGTTGGAGTGAGGTCCTGTGAACGTGGTTGAAACAGAGTTTCTTTGACAGGATTGAGGATTCGGGCCTCAGCCGCAAGGCTCCGCTCGGGAGATGAAGGGGATCCTCAAAGTACCACGGAACGCCGGACGGAAAGTGGCAGCCAGCCAGGCAGACTCTTTGCAACAAGGAAGAATGACTGCGTTATGTTGCTCACGAGCCACAGCCGGACAGGCAAACGCCAAGCACTTTCGACATAACTTCGCGTCATGGTGGTTGGTAGGAACTGCCGTGGTGGGCGATGTAAGATCAGTGAACATCGCTGTCGCCCTGTTGTGGATCGCTTGCTATGTGTCGAATATGTCAGTAAGATAAACGAAGGCAGGATAGCAAACATATGTTTTCCAGGAGCGGGAGAGCACCACCGCTGGAAGATGTTCGAGGGTGGAGAGAGATTCGGAGAGCTTCAGCGGCTGCGCGGTCTTTATACATCACGTATGGACGGTTATGGCGATTGAAGTACGCAAGTATCTGCCCTAGCACTAAATCAGGTATTCGGAACCGTCTGCAAAGAGGGCATGATTCCCAAAGCAAAGACGTGACCTGAGGGCTGTAAGACCACTCAGAAGCATCCTCCCACGGAGCTTACGTGGCCCGCGACCTCAGGTTCTGCTATGCATATCAGCCAGATGCTAACGCCGACGACAGCAGAGCGTGACAAGGGAGGGCAAGCCCTATTCGACTGCTGTCTACCGTCCATAAGCGGGCGTTGCTGCCTTGTTCTACCATCTGCGAAAGATTCCGCTCGCCATGAGTAAAGGAGTCAACGAATTCTACTTCGCTCAATTATGTGAACAGCCAGGAATATTCCACCGGCAGCTGCCGCACAACAAAACCCAGCGGCACTGCTAATTATAAGGCATGCAGCCCAAGAATCCACTCCTTAACATTGCACCACCGCGAGGCGGACGATTCACACGTATGCGATATCAGAGCACCACATGATCTTATCAGCCCGATTTCTTCTCGGCCTCAACTCGCTTCCTCATCTCGCTCCCTAGCAACCTCCTCGCCGTCATCTTAGGCAGCATCATCGTGAAATAAGCCTAAGCACATAAAGGTGGAGAAGTCAGCGCTATCTTGGACATTAGAAAGGTTTCACTTACCGCGATTACAAACTTCCAGTGGCCCCAGACCAACGCCTCGCTATTCTTTCCTGCCTTGGCCAAGCATGAAGCTGCACACTGACGGGAGGTAATCGTCAAGGGCATATCGAAGGTATTGGCTTAGAGCATTTGTTAGCCGCAATGCCCCGATTGGACTCATGCGGCATGGTAATGTGACATACTGTGTGACGACACATTTCCAACCAAAAATGCGACCATATCGATACTGTCGATGCCCTCGGCCACCGTCTCGTTTTTCAGCGATTCGGTGAGGACATGCATGTACGCCTTGGTCCCACAGTAAGTGGTGATGTACGGAACTCCTGATATGGAATCAGCAGTGTCTGTGTCGTGGTAAATCTCCGCATCTGGGACATACCCATAATACCACCAACAGAGCCGATGTTCGCCAGTAATGCTGGCCCCTTGCTTCTCAAAACCGGTATAAGATCCTTGATCAGATGCGTAGCAAATCTCAGATTCACGTTGATGCAAGCGTCAATATCGTCGTGCGGAACATCTTGGTGCGGTAAATACGTAGGAGTCGTGTGAATGCCACCAACATTGTTCACCAGCACCGTCAGTTTGCCAGGCAGAGTTCTGACCTTCTCCGTGATGGCTTTGTAGCTATCGTCGTACTGTGAAGCATCTGCGACCACAATATCGATCTTCTGATCCGAGAACTCCTTTTGGAGATCCGATTGAAGTCCTTCGAGCTTCGTGCGGTTACGTCCGTGAAGGAGGACGTTGAAACCTTGGGCCAGAAGCTCTTGAACGAAGCCAAAACCAATGCCGTCGCTTGCTCCGGTCACCAGGGCCCATGAGCCGGAGTCAGCGTGCCGATACTGATGGAGGCGAGAGGGTCGGACGAAGTTCCATGCGAACCTGGCCGTATTGGTGACAGCGTAGAGTGAAAACAGAGTACCCGTGAGTGCGGTCCAGAACTGAAGAGTGCTGTTCGTCCAGAGCCCGGACATGATGGCGGCGTACTTGAGATGTCAAGCTGTCTTCGTTGCACGTTGATCTTTTTGCTAAGGGAGGGGAAGGTTGGAAATGTGAATGTGTTGGAATTGACGAGCTGAAGTCCGTGGATTTAGCCCCATGAACCTACGCGAGGTCAGGACACCCATGCACAAGAATGCTTCTAGTTTGCGCGACACAGTCTGGTATGCGAGGACAATCAATTGTACATTATCGACCCAGGTGGTGGCGGTGGTACTGGGCTTACAATTCAGGAACACAAGGCGAGGTCGGTATTTGGGACGCAAATGATTCAGATGCGTAGCTACTAGACTAGTGATTTCGCGAGTCCGGATATACTTCTCTCTGGCCAATACACTAGCGACATTACCTACCCAAGCTGCACCTCCGAAAAGTCAATGACCGACCAGGAGTCCTACACCCTAGCAGGACTCGCTGCTCTGCTGCCGTGAGGAGTGCCTCTCGGAGTCCTCTTCTCACCGAGGAAGCGGTTCTGTTGGCTGTATGCGCGGCCTTGACCCGCGACACCCGGTCGCTGCTCGCCAACGCTGCCCGCTCGTCCTGATACAACACCTGGCCACTGGGTTAGCAAACATACGGAGGACAATGCTGACCATAGCATGACTTACTGGCACGTCGAGAGCCATAGACATTCGGCAGAACACTAACACGCCGGCCTCCTACTTCCGATCGAGCAGACGCCAATTGTTGAGCGAACGGCGAGCGCTTGCGGAGAGTCGGTCCATACCAGTAGATCACGTACACAGCCATAACGAGGACGAACGAAATGCAGGCGAGGATCGTGCAAGCGTACTCCAGGTTGTTGCCTCCCTTCTTGCCGATGTTTTGGAAATAAGGCGTTGCTGGAACCGTGAGAACGCCTGCCAGGAAGTCGCGAGCCCAGCCGTTGCCTCCGGTAGCGGACGCGGAGTATGGCCCGTAAGCAGTGATCATGTAATCGATCGTCGCCATGTAGATCGCGTAGTTGGCAATACCAACGATGGCTGCGAAGATCATAGAGGCGACCCAAGGTAATGGAGGGCCCTGTATTGTCCATGCGAATCCGATCAGCCCAATTGGCAGGCAAGGCGCGGTGAAGAGTAAGAACCACAGTCGCGACTCGTACTGAGCCTTCTCGTCACCGGGGTTGTTCTCTCTCTGTTTCTTGTTGCGTCGGAACGCTGGAATGAAGAGAGCCCACGCAATGACATATCCGATGCCGATGGAGATGAAGGACAGTCCGACTTGAACTGGGTCGAAGTTCCATTGCCCGTACACAAGCACGAAGGACTGGATGAACATGAAGATGAGGGCGTCCGAGAATCCAGAAAGAAGTGACAGGACCAGTACAATCGGCTCTGTTAGGAACATGCGGAACGGTCGGACCCAAGTGATGAGAACCTCTCGCACAGAGAAACGTTCTTTGAAAGGCACAAGCTCGTCCGGTCCCCAGATGTTGGGGTTGCCCTCCTTTCTCCGCTTCTTCGCAATGCGATTCATCATGATCGTGGTACGTGTTTCCGGAACAGTGAAGAAGTGAAGAATTTGAGTGGCGCCTCCAAAGATGAGCTGGATCCAGATACACCATCTGCGATGCGCGTTAGTATTCTGATCCACGACTGAGGAACAGAAGAAGCTCACCTCCAGCTCAGGTATTGCTCGGCGAATCCTCCCACAATGGGTCCCAGGATACTGCCGCCGACGCTGCTAAAGACGACGAAAGCAACAGCGTACTGTTGGTTGTCAGATTCCCACAGATCGGCCACCATGCCCAGAGTCACCGAACCACCAGCCGTACTAAGACCGCCGAGCGCACGACCAACCATGATGGACGCAAAGTTGGGAGCCAATGCTACTGGCAATTGAAATATGTTGACGAAGAGGAGCGAGAGCTGAAGAATTGGCCAGCGTCCAAACTCCTCAGACCAAGGGGCCCAAAGTTCACACCCGAAGGCGTAAGTAACGAGGAAGATCATGGCGCCGCACCGTGCAGCTTGTTCGCTGACGTGGAACTCTTCGCTGATGCCGCCGATTCCGTTCGAGTACAGCGAGGTGTTGAAGTTCATGGAGACCTGCACGATGAAGATCACCGACAGGACATACCACTTCTTCCACGACGGCCAGCTGAAGCCCAGTTCATCGTAACAGTCCTCCTCAGTGATCTCGTACTTGTCGTCGTTGCCCAGCCTTTCCTTGACCTTCTCGTGCTTGTCCAATGGGATCGCCATCGAGCCGGCGCGATCCCCGTCGTCTTCTTTATCATCGGAGATGTCATCGCCATTACTTTCCAACTTTTCGTGCTCCTCGCGCATGGGCTCTTGCGGCTCCGGGTTGCCCGACATTCTTTCTGTGAGGTTCAAACGGGGGAATGTGGGGATGAATGCACACGGATCAATAGTGATGTCGCCAGACGATGTTTATATGTCCTTGCAAACCGCACCGAAGTAACAAGAATGGAAACACAATTGGCTGAAATGATCGAGGAAGGTCCGAGTGTTATACGTCGGAAGGATCCTGCCAGACCGCGACTAATAAACTAACCCACCGTCGGCTCCTGCAATATGACGTTTCGATAGGATCACGATCTTGGCTGAAATCCACCGCAAGCCTCCTTGGAACCTCTTAATGCTGCTTACCATACTCCTTATTAGGTGCCCTGGGTGACCCGGGTGGCTCTCAAGCATCCACAACTCGGCCTGCGCAGCCGGCCAAGCGTTCTTGGACTCTTCTCGTTACCAGAAATGCATGTTGTGAGTGGCTTCGCAGACTCGGCGCCGCTGCCGGATCGACAGAATATGAGAGACGGAATTCATTTCGGACTCGTTGTCGGATCTCCCTGCGGTTGGGGGCCATCTTCCTTCGCTGATTCACCAATAACGCCCCGCAGATATCACAACAGTTGCAAGAAACAGTGATCTCGTGCCGTCCTTTCGCGTCAGAGGCGTCGTAGGATCTGGGGTCGTGCAGTGTGTGGGCGGCAGCGTTCCCCATCATCCCGCAAATCCTTCAGAACCTTTGCGAGCTTTCGTGGGTGACGATCGGCCGATCTCACGTGCTGCCCACGACCTTGATGACAGCTGCTCAGCTGCTGCAGAAGATCGTCATTCGTCAGGCTCCTCGTTGGCCTCGAGGTGGAGGGTTCAACGTTGGGTCGGTGGAAATGTCGGTCTTCCTATTCCGCCAGCAGACACCGCCACCAAAATGAAGGCAGAACGGGGCGTTCGAGGCAGAAACTCTAAGATGAACGTCGAAATCTAAAGTCACGAGTTAGCAGTGCGAGCGCATGAGAACTGTCTGGTTACTAGGGAACGCTACGTGGTGCCTCATTGGTGCGTTTCATGATGGATGTTGCAATACTCATTGCTAGAACCTGGCGCACACCTGACTTGATGAAGGCATAGTCGTGTGCTCATTCGAATGATCACGTAGGAGTAATGCTTCCTTGGCTGCAGTAGCCGGCAGTGCTAGACGAGCTAACATTGCCTCGTTGCGTAAGGTATCTTGATACTCAGTTGGTACATCACTCTCTTTCCACCCAGTGTTTCCTGTCGCCAGAAATTCTCCAGATTCGGTTTCAATGGATTTTGGTTCTCGCAAAAACGTGGGTATCATATTCGTCAGGCTGGGTATACGATCAGACAAGTATGTACACGCAGCCCCGATTCCCATAACGCCTCGCTTGCCCAAGTTCAACGCCGTAAGCACTCGATGGCAAGGCCTTCCCACCACGACCACATTACTTAAACGCCATGACTTCCTGCGGCCCTTCCTGCGAAACCACATGACCTTTCACACATGACGAGAAGCTGATCTTGGGCTGGTTCTCAAAGAACGTATCGTAGGTCGTGTTCATCGCAGTCTGAATATCAGTCACCTCTCCACCCGGGAACAATGTCATCCACGGGTCTCGACATGAGTCCATCTTGCAGCTCTTCGTTACCATCAAGAGAGCGTCGAGGCGATTGAATAACTCTTGCTCCGTCCGGTTGTAGTATTCAATGGAGCGTCCAGTCGGATGCTCCGCGAGCCGATTATGCATCTGCTGCGCGTCGGTCTTCATGTCGTAGAACTCCCTCTCGCCATTACACCACGTGCTGTAGAAGAAGCTGTTATCGTCGCTCATCAGTCGTAGTGCCTTATAAGTATTGTTGTAGTACTCATGAGCGGCGACACCGATGGGGGTAGCTACGGCGTTCCAGAACTCGACGTTGACCAGCTCGGATTTGTTTGAACCGCGCAGCTCTTCTGCGGTGTACGCAATGGGAGCTCCATCAAAATCGTCCTGGAGCGGTACGCCGAGCATCTGCAAGATGGTGGGAGCCATGTCGGTGTGGCTGTTTGTGATCGTGGAGTTCATGCCCTTGGCCACATTCGGACCTCGGATGAGTAGTGGGATGTTGATATCCTCTTCGTATGGGCATCGCTTGCCGGGTTTGAGTCGGTGGTTGCCGATATGGAAACCTGGTAAGGTGAGTCAGTATAGCCCGGCCACTTATCCATTAGCGTTTGTGGTGGAACGTACCATTGTCTGAAGTATACACGACAAACGTATTGTTCAAGATACCGTGATCGTCGAGCTTTTGGATCAGCTCTCCAACCATGTCATCGATAGCAGCGATGTTGCCGAGACGATCCTGGAAGGTCTTGTCCCCAACTTCCAGTTTCTTTGCGGAGAGCTTGGGCAGGTTCTTCACCCAGGAAGCTCCGCTACAGAGACCATCAACATCTAGATAACGTAAAATATCAGGATCAATACAAGTAGACATACCTTGCAACGTCAGGGTTGAAGTTCTCCGTGCGTGGGACCTTCCGCCCGTCGAACTTTCCCTTGTACTTCGCAGGCACCGGAGGCGGCTTCACACCATGACTGAGATCTTGGTGAGGTGCGACTATGGGCTGTCAACATTCTGTGCAGACTAAAAAGGCTCCAGAAGGTGGAGCTTACCTGGTGCGACCATCATGAAGAACTGGTCTCCAGAATTGGCTGCTTCGTCAAGCATGTCTAGCGCTTTCGACTGGGTAACGTCGGTGGTATGTGTATCGGGCTGAAGGGGGAGAGAGATATCAGCGCCTTCTCAGACAAGCCAAAGCTTCAGTCAGCACTCACGAATGTGTCGTAAGTACCATCACCATCGTTGGTCCACCTCGAGCCATAGTAGAAGTAGCTGCTGATGTCAGCACAGAGTATTCATATGGCTGGTGATTCCCTTGCACTTACGTCCAAGGGTCGATCAGCAAGCTGCTATTAGTCCATCCTTTGGGATATGTCGATCCCGCCAGATTCTGTTTCTTGAACCCGTTCAAGAGCTTCCCTACGTAGTATGTTCGTATCCCTATGTTGTTGAGCCAGACTGGGAGGTACTTGTCCTGGGAAAGAAAGCAAGACTCGTCAGCAAGACGATCCACGGTCGTGAGCAGATCGATGTCTCCTAGTTGAGGTACTCACGTTGAGACCCTCGTCGAGGAACTTGCGCCAACCTCCGAAGGGAAGCGATCCTGAGGTCACATTCGTGTTGTGAGCAGCGCGGCCCGTCAGGAAGTTGACCCGAGAAGGGCAGCACCAGGCCACCGTGCAAAAGTGCTTTTGATAGAATACACCCTGTTGAGCGATGAGCTCTTGGACTTTCGGCATGACGGACATTGACTCCAGAAGCATATCTTAGACAAGTCAGCTCACAAACTCGCTAGGCTGGATGTTCCATCGTTCACCCTGATCATCAGCCATCACGAGGACCACATTAGGCCCTTTGTGGCTGTATTGTTGCGGAGGTCCATCGTGATGCTTCAATCCCAGACCCAGGCCCAGCCCGAGTGCGAGGGCAACCAGTACCACACATCTGCGCAAGTTAAGCGATGTGCCGAGACTGTGTAGCGATAGACCGCTGGTGGGATATGACCTACATTATGGCGATGATGATGAACTTCCGGACATGACTTCTCTTCCCAGAGTTGTTCCCATTCTTCTCGTTGGTCTCGGAGTTGGAGTCGCGCGAGTGTGTCGCCGATGTCCTTGACGCCTCTGGCTGGTTCTAATTAGCACAATGTCGTTCAATGACACGGTATCTACGAACCGTTGGTCTGCTTCGTTCAAACATGGCCCACGAGCCTTGTGACTATCTGACGTTCGTTCAATGTCGCAGAAAGGGTTGTTGGAACACAAGATTCACGAGGTGCAAGTTTAAGCTTAAACGCAAGGGGACAACATGTGCGCACTGTGCCACCATGGGGTAGAAATTGAGCGAAATAGCCTTAAGTTGGCGCCTGGATGTACCGCAAACTTACTAACGATCGGACGCGATTGCAGAGACGACGAATACGAGAAGGCCAAGAGGATGGTCGTTGAAACGACACAGTGGACACAGCCTCTTCCTGTACAGCGGTCACCTGCAGTGCTCGCCGCATCGCCGCATCGCCAGCGGCGCAACGTCATAAAACTTGGAAGGTTGTGCAGAATGCCACTCACAGCCATCAGCAGCAAAGCGTGACAAACAACAAAGCTCCGGGTGTAATCACCCATTGGTGCACGGCACGCTATCCGGAGAGTGATGCGGTCAGTATCGTCGTTTAGATGGTCAGGCTCCAAATTACTTGCGTGCCGCCTGAGCCTCGTTCGACCCGCAGAAGCTTGCGTGGAAGATTTGTAGGGTTGCTAGTAGGGCCGGCCGCACTCAAAAGTGTAGATTAGGCCTTCGGACAATCGTTTCGCCAATGCTTAGCAGGCTTAGCATCACGTGTCGCGAATGAGCGCTCAGAAGCACTGCCCCCAAAGCAAGGATCTATGGCTTGTCGTGCAGTAGCGCCGCTTCTCTCAATCTGGTGCGACAAACGATCCTTCGTCCACACGCAGAGAAAAGAATTCTGCTGCCTGAGATCCACTTGCACTACCAAGAATTACCGCACTAACTAATAATAATGGCGGTCTCTCGAACGATTGGGATGCGCAACTTTATCCGTATCAGTAGACTAATCTGACGCAGGCCGCGTCACTGATGCCGGCCGCGTCAGGAAGACGTCGACGCTGGAGGTCTTCAAATAGCGCAGCTCGTATGGGGATTGACTTTCAAGAACTGGCTGGCTGGCTGGAACCAACCTTGGCCGGCCGTCCTCGCTTCGCTACTGACAGTTGGGCTCTCACAGTGGCCGTCGACAACGCAGCTTTCAGCTTCGAGGAGAACATTGATACTCCGCATGTATCCTCTCAACTACCAATGACATCCGATGATCCGAGATCGATAACTATTCTCACGATCAAGGATCTGGTAGGAAGTATCTAAAAGAAGCAGCCGATTGAGGACCTAGCTCTCGCGATACCGTGACTGTATTTTACGGCAATGGATTGTAGCATGGCCATTGGAATGCAGGCGCGCAAGGCGCGTTTGCTGATAGCCCTACTTTGGAGGGCGAGCACTGAGGTAGACCATCAACCCTCAGTCCGCAATGTTCAAAATTTTGGCAGGATGTGTGGTGTCGATTCTATTTCTCATCTCGGCTTTCCACGCGTGGACTACGTTGGACTCTGCTGTACCAACACGCCATCCTGCTGACCTCGAAGCCAGAATTGGGCGCCTTGTCCGCTACAACCAACGCCTCTAGCATGCATTATCCGAGGCTGTAGCTACGGATAGAGCTACTACAAGTGCAGTCGAGCTCAGTGCTCCCGAAATCGACCCAAGATTCGCCTATGTCTTCTACGCCACCTCTGACCAATACGCTTGCTCGGTTTTGGTCAACATTCAACGCTTGCAGACACTGAACTCGTCCCTAGCGATCCACGTCCTCGTGTCTTCTGACGTGAGCCGTGCCTATCTCGAAGGTCTACGGCAGGCCAATGCGGTCGTCCACGTCCAAGACCCACCCCCATTGGCACAAGGCGCGGCAGGATACTACAAGGACTGTTTGTTGAAGTTGCTTGCGTTCAAAATGCATGTACTTGCGCCCGGCCTAGAGCGCGTGCTCGTCCTGGATTCAGATCAGTTGATCATGAAGAGCATGGACGCGTTGGTATGTCCACCGATGAGCAGAACGCCCCCTGAGAATTACGAGACATTCGCTGACAGGTTCTCGTTATGAACCAAAGTTCGAGGGCCTGCCGGAGGTCGATCTGGCCGCACCAAGAGCATATTGGCTGGGTAAGGATTTCTTGGCAAGTACCTTCATGATGATAAAGTTGTCGGACCGGCTATGGCACAGCGTGCAAAGTGCCGTAGCCGCAGTCGAGTACAACAAGTTTGATATGGACCTGATCAACGACTTGCTGGGTGATACGGTCATGATGCTCAGCGGTATGTCGATGAAGGACTGTCTTTCTAGTCCCGGCGGGTTTTGCTTCCTGGTGCTGATATTCTTCAGGCACATACGTAACTCTGAATTCTCACTGGGAGGACTGGAATTTGCCTAATATCTTCCATACGGAGAGCACAATCAACATGGAGACTGTGGATGCACTGAACAGGCTTGTCAAGTCGCCGGGAAGCCTGCACAGACCATTGATCGCGCCACCACAGGGCGGCTTCCAGGACAAGCGACAAGTCCAGCCTCTGGAAGCTGGGGTCGATGTCGAAAGTACGAATCCCGAACCGATCGAGAGCCTCGTTCCCAGCACCGCCGCGTTGCTGAGCACGTCGACAACGGTCGCCGTGCTACCCTCCAGTAGTGGTTCGCCACAGGCCGGAGAGGACGCTCCTGCGGCTTTTGCAGTCTCGTCACCAAGCCCACGTTTTCCTGCAAACCACCCTATCACCAAAGAGCTCTACCGCTTGCATGACAGCATTGCGGTTCTGCACTTCTCTGCCGTAGGCAAGCCCTGGGTACACGGTGCAGCGACCTTGGGGTGGTTGAGACCCGATCCGCATCCGCTCTTGGCCGGCCAGGTCGAGATGTGGCGAGCGATTGCGCGCGATGTTTGTCCTGGGGGCACAGAGTTTGGTTCCCCAAATGATACCACGGGAGTGCTGCAAGACACACCAGGAGCTGCTGGAGTACCGTAGGCGAGCGTGCAACTTGGTGCAGCATCCTGAAAAATTCCAGTACATCAACACCTGCAGTCTCTTGGCATTGTGAACGTTCATCGCTCAGCTGAGGCAGGTCGCGCACGGGTTCCATCGAAAAGATCTTGAAACATTGGATGAGTTGCAAGTCATTCACACATGTTCGTTAGCTGCTTTTGAGCTCGGAGTGCTTGAGCTGATTTCGTCGTCCAGAGTTGTGACGGCCTCGAGGTGTTCGAACCGCGCAAATTCGTACTCGAAATCCCTCCCTACCTGGCGTGCGCTTTTCCTTCTTGATGGCAGGGAATCAGACGTTTGAGATGGGTACGAGACATCTGTCGTAACCCGATTCAGGTCCACGAACTCGCTGATGTTCATGTTATTGTCGATTGATGTGGAGTTGCGATCTGCTGGAACGAATCCAACGGAAGCCTTCCTCGTATCGTCAACTGCTTGGCCGCCAACGAATTTGACCAATTTTCCGAGGATGGCGAATTCCAATTTCAGCTTGATCGAGTATATGACGCCTTTCGTCAAGGTTTCGAGGATATACAAACTGGCTGCTTCGAGGCCCAACAGTCCAAGGTCCCTGGAGATGAGGAGTCAGCGAACGTCTTGGACTCCTGATCGAGCTCACAGGGCTTCATGATGTCGCATGAGGCGTGATCCCGTCTTCGAGGGCCCCTCCTACGCACTAATCTGACTTACATCACGATGATCACACCATTGATCAGCACCAGCTGCTGCAGTGTCCTTCGGGTGCCAGGTTGCAAGGACTCGCGCAAGATCCGTGCCGTTTCGATGATATAGATGGACGACAAAACTATCTCCTGGCAGAAGAAGCCGACCATCTGTATCTTCTCCATAATGTTATAGCCTGCAAGGCAGATTAGCTAATGAAGACCTTGGCACCGATATCATGGCCAGCCAGCCCCTTCAGTGGCGATCATGCAGCCAGCCATCGTCATCCTCACATCAGCAACTCACCATATACAAATATGTCTGTAGCCGCAGAACCAGGGTCTCCATTTGAGCCCCAAGTGAGAACCGTCGTTGGTATGTGTAGCACGATGGCGTTGATGATGATCATCCATTTCGTGTATCTGCATAGTCAGCAGTGCTCCTGAACATTATCGAGCTGAAGTCGTTCCGACATACTTCATTATTTTGTCACCACGACTGCCTTGCAGTAGTAGATGCAGGCGGGACCACAGAACGAGAGCTTGTCCAGTGATCATGGGGTACCAGCCAATCGTCAGCAAGAATATCGCCCCCCAGCGTGCGTTTCCTGTCGTAACGCTCATGTACTTGAGTAAGAACCCGAGGGCATATGGCAGGATTCCGATCGAGGACAAGAGGAGGGACCAAAAGTATAGCCCTTGGTACTTTTTGAAGGTAAATAGAATTATAGCGACCAGCTCGACACTGTTGTACATCGCAAGACCGGCGAAGAAGACTATGATGATCTTCAGTGATACGGAATTCCCATCGTAACCTCCAGTGATTCCAGCGCCAGGAGATGCCCAATCGGCCCTGGAAGAGGAGGTGCTGCTCGATAGGTCGGACATGGTGCCGCGCAAAAGGTAGTGATCTAGCCCAACGGGCTCCGGCCCAGATCAAAATCGTGATGTGACCGTCGATTCTGCACTGGCGGATTTGCACAGTTTGCCTTGTCCACAGTCCAGGCGGTCGGCCTGCTCAGAACCAGGTAGTCGGTATCGAAGTGAGCTGGAATATCCGCAGGAGAACTCAAGCCCGCAGACGCAGCATCGTTTCCGTTGGCCGTCAGATCTGCTTCCGTAGCCTTGCTCCCCGCGTGAAGGAGGGAGAGAAGAAGAATCATGGCAGGAGTATTATTAGAAGGATCAGTGCGATCCTTCGCTGAACTATAAATTCGTGATCGGCAATTCGCTTTCCAAAATTGAGTAAGCGAACGCAACTTGCGGAGAACCTTGCCGTGCTCACGCGGCGCACGTGGCAGGGCGATGACGATGCCAATAACAGCTCGGACAGCCCAAAAAGCTTTATTGTTCTGGCTGTCCAATGGTCGAAACAGTTTAACAGCCGCGGCAGGGCGATCTAAGGACTCGAGCAAAAGGAAGAGACGAACGAAACGTTTCTCGAATCTCCCTCGCTGTAAGGATAATGTTTGGTGGTATAGGCATTCCAACACTCAACATCCAGTCTCCTTCCAAAACGGTGCAGTAAACGAGATGGATGCACAACGAGTGTGAGATAATTCAATACGATCAAATGCTTGTAGACGAAATCACGAAGGCTGGCATGGTGCTGAAGCGCCATATAGGGCTTTTGAAGCACTCAATCCTTCGGCCGAGGCGGTATTTTATCGCCGAGCTGTATAGTCAGCGATTTTGCTCCCGACCGCATCTGGGCCACAGAACGAGGCTATCCCGTCATCGCCATTGCTGTGCCATACGAGACGCAATTTCAGTGTTCTACATATAAGACGGTGGCATCGTCCACAACCAGCATGATACTCTATAGCCCTTCACAAACACATCGACTGAACTTAGAGATATACAGCCGACAACAGCCTTGAACCATCACGTTCGGACAGCATCAGCCATCTTTCTCTTCCATCGAAACTTGGAAAAAACTCAATTGGACAACCAGCTATTGAGGACCTAAAACGCTTCAGAGAAACCCGGGAAACCCAGCAACCATCATGCGATGCCTCGTCCTCGGAGCCAGCGGTCGTACCGGCCAGCTCGTGGTGGAGGATGCCTTGAAGCGAGGGCACCAAGTTACGGCTCTGGTGCGGAAATCGAGTTCAATGAAACCCCGAAATGGCCTCACCGTCGTTGAAGGCACACCATTACAAAAGGGCGACATCGAGAGAGCCTTTTCCACAACCGCGACCCCTCCAGACGTTACAGTCGTCGCCCTCAACGCGACCCGAGTGTCCGACAGCCCGTTCGCCAAACCCCTGGCACCACCCATGTTCATTCGAGACTGTGTGCGCAATACCACAGCCGTCATGGCGGAATACAGAGTCAAGCGGATTGTGATCATGTCAGCCTGGGGCGTCGGCAGTTCTTGGAACCCATCACCCTGGATGCTCAAGCTGCTGTTCAGTCACACAAACATGAGCTATCAAACCGAGGACCACAACGCCACAGATGCGGATGTACGGGCCAACGATACACTTTCGTGGACGCTCGTTCGCCCGGTCATCCTGAAGGAAGGCGCTGCAGCGCCGGTTCGTGACCTAGGCGAGACCGGGAAAGCCGCTGGATTATTCTCAGGGATCACGAGGGCCAGTGTTGCGGAGTTTCTGGTCAAGGCGGCAGAAACAGAAGAGTGGTCGAAGAAGGCCGTGGTCATCTCGAACTGAAGTGGAGGTCAGAAGTGTTTGTAATCCATTGTATTTCTCAGCTGGCGTTGGTCTTTCTATTTGGTCACTCGTCAGATCCAGCAGTCCTGTCTTCTGCTGAGCATTATTTCATAGCGAATGTCGACTTCCATTCACCTAGACGGTATTGAATGCTCACACGTCTGTCAAATCCTGCGATCCGCAGACCCTGGGTCTACAGAGAGAACGTGATTGGCCTTGGTGTCCGACGGTCCACGATCTTGCCGATCCTACACCCTCGCACCCTTGACCAAAAGCCAGAGCGCAACCGGCACAACGACATTGTCATTGGCCCCAGTAAGCACCGCTTCCATGAAGCTGGCGCCGCAAGCACAGAAGACCGCCTTCGCGAGCGTGACAGTCCAAGCGATACCACACTGTATCCCACCCAGTCGTCCCGAATGCCCAGCAACAGATCCATTATTATCACTCCACCCACCAAACACCAGCCATGCCTTTGCCGCCAGCAGACCGATCGTAACAGCTACCGCGAAAGCTGCGCTACCCTCTAGACTTTTACCGCCGACCCATACCCACTTCCGTCGTCCGTATCTTCTGCCGATGAGACTGGCTGCCGCGTCGCCCATACCGACACAGACGACGCCGGCGATCATGGCGACTTCCCTCCTATCCTCATCCAGCTCCCAACCGGACCACGGTGGGTAACCTGCACGCTCGATCGAAGCGAGCGAGAACCACATGGGTACCGCACACCCGATGAGCAGGAAAAAGTGGCTCACGACCACGGGTCCGCGCAAGTCTCTTCCATCAACGTACGGAGCGACGAACCGACTGATCGCGTTTCCGAGCGGTTGTACCTGCCCAGCTCGAATGATCTCCAGAAGAAGAAAGACGGCCAAAATAAGTGTGAGAGCAAGCGCGCACGCACACGGATCGACGAAGGTAGCTGGCAGCATCATCGCGACCATGACGCCGTGGAAGACTTTGCGGCGGGTGTCGACTTCGACGAGGGAGGTGAGGCTGAAGACTGCGAGTAAGCCGGCGAGGAGGACGACGCCCCAGTAGCCGATCAGGAGGATGCGTACGTTGGCTGCGCCGAGAGTTGAGCGCATGGCAGGGATGTCCAGTGGGAAGGTGATGTGTATACCGCGCCAGTTTGCGGGTACGGGTGGGAGAGAAATCCACTTGCTCATACCGAGTGAGCTCAGGAGATTTCGGAAGGGCTGAAGCTGTCCTATGATATATGTGATGGCCCAGCTGATGGGCTCCTGGCCGTCGAGTGCTTTCTCCTGGACGTAGTTGCGGACGAGAAAGAGGATGATCACGGCCATGACGACGTAGATGTAGGCCATGTATAACCATTTCCTTCGCTGAACTTGAGCGGAAGTCAGGTGCAGGTACCATGGAAGGTACGTTGACCTCTGCTGCCGACTGTTACTCTGCTGCCTTTCAGACAGGGCCGGAGCTTCTCGTGGTGGCAAGGTGTTCCTTCGAAGTCGGTTAATAGGCGAGAGAAATTCCGGAAGGGCTCCATTCATCGCGGGAGCTGGATCAATGGCTGATCTAGGCACAGTGTCGTCGAGAGTAGCAATCCTTTTCAAGTTAGACATAGTGAGCTTTGGTTTCGAGAATGCTTGCTGCTGCTTGATCGAGGTAGCAGGTTCGTCCTCATCAGCATCGCTGTCTTCGACGGCTGATGAAGTGAAGACCGCAGTCGCTCGCTGCAGGTTGATGAGCTCCGAGACCGAGTCAACAAGCGACTTGCGTTCTTCTGCCGTATGGCCAGGTCTCCTCAGTTTCCATCGCGGGACTCTTATCAAAGTGACATTCCATTGAAGGACTGGTGCACAGGACACGAATAGTGTTATGCCTCCGATCCAGAGGCACGCTTTAAGCATGATCGTTTGTGGCGATTGTGCCAGAAGCAAGAGGTTGATCAAAACCACAGACAGTAGATGAAGTTCTGATATCAACAGACTCGTAGTTGTGAGGTAGTGCAATGGTATCAGCAATGCATGGTGCAGTGGGTACAACGAGACCAGCGTCTCTGGTGTGAGACCTGCCGCAGGTGGACATCGAAGTAGGTAAGGCTCGCGGTGGCAGTCCTTCGTAGGCCAAAGAGTGTTCTCTGAAACGACCACCGGGATGATGCAGATGAGCCAGTGCAGAGTATTGAATCCTCCGAGCCTGCTTGAGCGTGGAAACAAACGTTGAGGTAGCGATGCCAGTCCAAGTACAATATTCGGGATGATCACCGCAGGGTTGGCGGGAGACACCAGAAGTGCAACAAGGACTGGTAGCAGCGGCGGATAAAGCACAGTAGCCGGGTCAAATGAAGCTGGTACTCGAAAGCGCTCCCAGAGTTTACGGGCCTGAGACTGCGTGTCCACGATCGACAACTTGACAGGGTAGGCGAGGATCAACGAGATGATAATGGCCAGCTGACTGACGAGCTCCCATCGCCATTGGTAGACTTTGTCCAAGACTCCTCCGCCGCACAGCACGCACAAAACAATGACCAGCATGAGTCCAACTTCAGAAGTTCTTCGGGCGAATTCGGCGAGTCTCCTGCGGAACAGCTTCTCTTGCTCATCCTTGTCCTCTTTCTCAAACAGACGCTTACCCTGTATCTTGTCCCCGAAGTAGTCTTGTGACAGCCGACGTCCTTCATCATCGAGTTGAGATGGTGTGAGAAGTGCATCCTCGTTTTGCTCGCCGGTCTTCAATCCTTTTCGAGGCCGGAGGTGCGGCGCAGGCAGGGCCTTCACAAAGCTCGGCCGCTCATCGTCCGCTTCTGTGCCACTCTCGCTCCATGTTGGCGATGCTCGTCCGCTCCCATCATTCAGCTGTCCGGCCTGGTCATAATTATCTGGTGTCTTGCTGCCCTTCCCCGTCCCGCGAGCTCCTGACAGAGCACGGGAACCACTATTCGCACCCTGCCATATTGCATCCGCTTCGTGGTGGTAAGGTCTTGGGGTTCTCGTTCCAGCGTGTAGTCCGTCGTCATCTCCTTGGCTCGAAGTGGCAGAAATCTCGACATCAGGCGGCTGTGCATCAGCGACCATGCTGGACTGCAATGCCACTCACGCGTCGCTTCCCACGGGAGTCACAAGAGGCGTGAATGGAAGAGTTGGGCATGTTGAAGTTCGCGTACGTGGCCTCACAGCGGCATGTGAAAGAGTTTGGCAGATGTTGAGTCCCTTCCTCGCCGAAGAGCTCCGATGGACCTTGCAGCTGCAGATGCAGATGCTCGATCCACACCACCGGGACCGTCACAATCGGTAGGACGTACAGAGGGACAGATACAGCATTCACCCCGCTCACGTGGTCACAATAAGACAACCCGTTCACATGTGATCGTTCTTCCCGAGTGTCTGTGTGCCTGGTCAATGCGGCCCCCGAAGTGGAAGGTAGTTCTGGAGCTTCGAGGTGGCATTGAGAGAGCCCACTTCGCCAAATCCGCTTGCCACATCAATTCACTGTTTTATTAGATGAGACCTTTCACTTCTTTCCTCTCCGGGTCATCTTTGCGTAGAGCCTCCCCGCGACTCCACATCCTCGAGCAGGCTACCAAGCCCACGCATCGAAACTTTGCTGCCTTCACACCACAGCGTCACCTTCCAATCCACATCACGACACCGTCTTTCACAGTCGCAAAACAAGCTTCATTACAAGTACAATCCCTCAGACCAGCTACAGCATTCAAGCGTCACTGCTCGCATCGAAGAGCCATGTGTCGGAAAGAGGCAGACGTGGCGGAGGGCAACATGGACATCACCAAAGGACGAGAGGTCCTCCCCAAGAACGTCAAACCACTCCACTACCACCTGACGCTCGAGCCCAACTTTGAGACGTTCAAGTACGATGGAGAGGTCACCATAGACCTGGATGTGGTCGAGGACACCAAGTCCATAACACTCAACACCCTCGAGATCGACGTGAAGGAAACAAAGGTGACATCGGGCTCGGAGACCATTGCGTCTTCGCCCAAGGTCACCACCGATGAAGATGCACAGACGACAAAGGTCGAGCTGGACAAGGCCATACCTGCCGGCTCAAAGGTGCAGCTGCACCATAAGTTCACGGGCACGTTGAACGACAAGATGGCTGGCTTCTACCGATCGTCATACAAGGACGAGGCTGGCAATGACAAATGGATGGCCACCTCCCAGATGGAGCCCACAGACGCGCGCCGAGCCTTTCCCTGCTTCGACGAGCCAGCACTCAAGGCCAACTTCACGGTGACCTTGATCGCCGACCACAACCTGACCTGCTTGAGCAACATGGACGTGGCCAGCGAGAAGGATGTCGATTCCAACATCTCAGGTGGCAAACGCAAGGCTGTTACCTTCAACAAGAGCCCGCTGATGTCTACCTACCTGCTCGCCTTTATCATCGGCGAGCTCAAGGTCTACGAAACGAACGAGTTCCGGTTGCCTGTCCGAGTCTACTGCACGCCGAACCAGAACCCAGAGCACGGAAAGTTCTCGGCTGAGCTTGGTGCGAAGACCCTTGCGTTCTACGAGAAGGAGTTCGCAAGCGAGTTTCCGCTACCTAAGATGGACATGGTCGCCATTCCAGACTTCTCCGCCGGCGCTATGGAGAACTGGGGTCTTGTCACTTACCGCGTTGTCGATCTGATGTACGACGAGAAGACGGCGAGTGCTTCGACCAAGGAGAGGATTGCGGAGGTTGTGCAGCACGAGCTTGCGCATCAGTGGTTCGGTAATCTGGTTACGATGGATTTCTGGGATGGTCTTTGGCTGAACGAGGGTTTCGCAACGTGGATGTCGTGGTACTCTTGCAACGCATTCTACCCGGAGTGGAAGGTGTGGGAAGGATATGTGACCGACAATCTGCAATCCGCACTTGGACTTGACGGCCTTCGTAGCTCGCATCCCGTGGAAGTTCCAGTGAAGAAGGCGGACGAGATCAATCAGATCTTCGATGCCATCTCCTACTCGAAGGGTTCGTGTGTCATCCGCATGATCTCCAAGTATCTTGGCGAAGATGTCTTCATGGAGGGCATCAGGAAGTACATCAAGAAGCACGCATACGGCAACACCACCACCGAAGATCTCTGGGCTGCTCTTAGTGAGGCCAGCGGCAAGGATGTCGTTCATGTTGCGGACATTTGGACGAAGTATGTCGGCTATCCTGTTGTGACTGTCACCGAGGACAAGAAGAACAGCTCTGTCCACCTCAAGCAGAATCGATTTCTTAGGACGGCCGATGTCAAGCCGGAGGAGGACAAGACACTATTTCCTATCGTGCTGAACTTACTGACTGAGAAAGGAGTGGACAAGGACTCCATCCTCGATGCTCGTGAAGGCAACTTCAAGGTCCCAGATCTTGACTTTTTCAAGCTCAACGCGGACCACTCTGGCATCTACCGCACCTCGTACTCCGCAGAGCGTCTGCAGAAGCTAGGCGAGAATGCCAAGGCCGGTCTTTTGACGGTCGAGGATCGAGCTGGCATGATCGCAGATGCTGGCGCGCTGGCTGCTGCAGGATACCAGAAGTCGTCCGGTCTCCTGTCTCTACTCAAAGGATTTGATTCGGAGTCCGAGTTCGTTGTCTGGAGCGAGATCACAGCTCGTATAGGCGCTCTCCGCTCCACATGGATTTTCGAGGACGAGAAGACGAAGGATGCGCTCAAAGCCTTCCAGCGCGACCTCGCGAGCAAGAAATCGCACGAGCTCGGCTGGACGTTCAAAGAGAACGATGGCCACATCGAGCAGCAATTCAAGGCAATGATGTTCGGCAACGCGGCCTCCTCCGGTGACGAGAAGACCAAGAAAGCAGCCTTCGAAATGTTCGAGAAGTTCACAAACGGTGACCGCGCCGCCCTCCACCCCAACCTCCGCGCCAGCGTCTACTCCATCGTCCTCCAATACGGCGGCGAAAAGGAATACGAAGCCGTCCTCGCAGAGTACGAAACCGGCAAGAACAGCGACGAGCGCAACACCGCCCTCCGCGCCCTCGGCCGCGCCAAGGACCCCAAGCTCATCCAGCGCACGATGGACTACTCGCTCAGCAAGCACGTCAAGGACCAGGACATCTACCTCCCGCTCGCCGCGCTGCGCACGCACCGCGAGGGCATCGAAGCGTTCTGGGCTTGGACGAAGCAGAACTGGGACCGGTTGAAGGAGAAGCTGCCGCCGAGTCTGTCGATGTTGGGGAGTGTGGTGAGCATGGCGACGAGTGGGTTCACGAAGCAGGAGCAGCTGAGGGATATAGAGAAGTTTTATGGGGAGAGGAGTACGAAGGGATTTGATCGGAATTTGGCGCAGAGTAAGGATTCGATTGTGGCGAAGATGGGGCAGATTGAGCGGGATGGGGAGGATGTTAGGCAGTGGTTGAGGGAGAATAGGTATTTGTAGATTACGGGTCTGGGTAGATACTCAGGAGGCAGTCGGAAAGCAGCCACGAAGACGTTGCTAGCTATGACTGGTGGCGCTTGATAGGCACAAGACGCTGATCCGGGTGTGAGATATGTCTAAATAAAATCAAGACGTTCCCCTCCTGCCACCAACCAGTCAGTGGAAAATTCCTGAACAGGCGTTACTACTTTTCGCGAAGCCAAAAGGGCACGTATGCTGTGCTACCGCGTAGCGGCTCGACCTTGGCGCGACAGCGCCCACTGTCTTCCGCGCCAGCGGTGGCGCCTGGGCCCCCCCCCCCAAACAATACCACTTGCGAGCAATGCATCCCGTTGCTGCGTACGAGTCCGACTACGATACCGAGCCTTGCCAGACAGTGAGTAACTACACTCCACAGGTACAGTAGTGGCACGACGGCAAGATCCATGTGTCTTTACAGTAGAAGGAGTACATGATCCCTCTCGCGAAGACTGGTAAACGCTATGTGAGGCTGAAGTTGAGCAATACAGACTCGAAAGCCATTCTAGCAAATATTAGCATCGCTTGATAACACCCGCTTCCCAAACTCGAATGTAAGTTTCAGAGCCAGCAGTCCTCGATGTCTTGGCCGATGCACACCACTCATGCCTCCACATACTCAAGTGCAACGATAGTGCTGTTGACACCTTGTCGTGAGCCTCAACCCTTCCGATCTGATCTGTTGACCACTCCTATCTCCCGCAGGTACGCGGGGCATGTCAACGCCTCGCTGCTATTGTGTACGTGATAGGTGCATCGGCGGCGAGTTGTGGGAAGCTTGTAGAAAGTCGCGGTGTCCCGTTCGTCAACAGTGACCTCCGCGATGTGTCTCCAGTAGTCAGGATCGAGATGCGGAGACCAGGTTTTGAAGCATCCCCGAGGGCAGCAGTAGGCTAGATAATGCGTGGCTAGCGGCCGTAGCTTTGAGCACTGAGGTAAACTACTGGCAACGCCATTGAAATAGTCCAGGTCCACTTCGCATCCGCTAACGAGTTTCAGATCGATCCAGGTATCGATCAAGGCGTTGCAGAAGCCATCGTCTCGCAGCATATCGCCAAGCACATAACTTTTGAGCAGCTGGTGAAATCGGTCGCATTCCTTGTCGAATTTGTCCTGGTCTTCGTCTTCGTCGGCATCGCTTTCAACGTCATCGTCTGATTCATCGTCATCGTCGTCGTCTGATTCATCGTCATCGTCATCATCTGATTCGTCCTCATCATCATTATATGATTCGTCTTCATCGTCAACTTTCCGATTAGGCATATCACTCGCTGCCTGTGCTGGTTTCGAAAGAAAAAGCTCGCTCTGCAGGTGCTCTTTTGGCTGTGTGCTCTCTTCAGGTACGCGGAACTCAGGTAGATCGATGGTGTTCCGATAGAGCCACGTGAGGTACACGTTGAAGGCCTCATGAGATTGCTCTGGAAGACGCACAACACGTTCTTTGCCTTCGAGCCAATCGCCCGAAAGTGAGTCACGGAAGAATCCCGAGGTAGCACATAGCACACTCTCGTGAGCAACGAATCTCTGCTCGGCTTCACCAACTAAGACCACGATTTCGCGCGAATAGTCGATTCTGCGGGAAGACGTCAATGAAGTTTTTTCGGTGCGAGTTGCTTCACAACTGACCTCACTCGCTTCGTCTGAGGCTCTGCGGCAGTGGTCAAATCAAGATTGCGCTTCTTGCACGCGTGCACATGCACGGAGTGGCTAGAAGGTCGTGGCTGGCCGGCACTTCCGCCAACTGGGTCGTTGTCACGTCTTGTTGACATTATTGCTATGTTCATGACCTCACAGTCGAGACAGGATGGTTCACTGGTCAGGCGAACAAGAGTCGACTGTTGAGTTAAGCGTAGTTGAGAAGTGAAAGACGCGTCCAAATTAGACTAGCGCGACACGAAATGAAAGTCTAAAGCAGCGCCCGAAACCGCTACACCACCTCTTCTTTTCAACGGCAGTCATGACTTGAGCTCTACATCTGGTGCAAAGTGGAAGTCCCGGAGACTACGATCACGAAGCTACGACCTGTCCGAGGCAGCTCTCCGCAAGCCGCAGCTACAGCGAGACTTAGCCTCAGACCTCTATCCTTCTCTGATCTCAGAACACTTTTTGATGCACCTCTCGTCTCATCCTGCTCCGCCATATGGATGTGCTCTCCACTGCTTGCGGGATAATAAGCCGATAACTGTAACCCACCATCAGTGAAGCAGGCCTGGATTTTGATTGGCGACATCACCTCCGTTCGTTTAGTATTCCTATACCATGCTTTGCAAGGTGTGCCGATCCATCTTTGACGGATGGGTTCAGGACCCCGAACAGAAGCAGAACCAAGCTGGCGGCTGGAACATTGTCGAGATTCTCATCATGATTGTCTGGCCCATTTGTTAATCTCGGCCGATGCAGGATGCTATATCTGCTCCCAGATTGAACAACGAATCCAACAATCGTGGGGAGTTATGACTCTGTCAGAAAGCACGACTCCTTTTTAGAGTAATTATAAGGTACGGCGTCAACCGCCCAGCACGTATGGCTATGCCTACCTACTCGGAATTGGTGTGACTATACCCGGACGATCCTCGGTGATGTTGCACTGGTCGTTGGTCGCCTCCGCACTTCTAGGCGCAACGTACCGGAGCATTCGAGAGCTGGTGTTAGACGCCCGCACTGACTCAGCAACAATTTGGAGTACGATATGCTCCTGGATGCACATCTGTGACACCTCGCACCACGCGTGCCACGAAGCACTAGAAGAACAGTGGCACCCACGGCGGTCGGTTGAGCTCATGCTAGCAGATGCCGGGCAAGACAGCGAGACGGTACGCGTGGTCGAGGTGCCCATAGATGCAACAGTACGATATGCTGCGCTAAGCCATCGCTGGGGTGGCGTGGCGACACTGACGCTCACAAGCACAAGCCGGCTCTCCCTTGAGCAAGGCATCAGACGAGCAGAGCTACCGCGAACCTTCCAAGATGCACTGGTGGTTTTGGCGAAGCTAGGGCTGACTTAGTATTTGGATCGACTCACTATGCATCGTGCAGGACAGTCGACAAGACTGGCAACAAGAATCCAGCCAGATGCATCTGACATATGCTAATGCCGAGTTCACCATAGCGGCCACCGCTGCCACAACCAGCTCCGACGGTCTTTTCTTCGATCCCGACCCAAAATTCATTAGGCCTTGCATGGTCGAAGCCGGTTTCGAAGGCCTGCCCAGGGAAACTCATGTCCTGCTGGACGAAACTCGGAACCAAGGCATCGAAAGTGCTCCGTTGAACAGAAGAGCGTGGGTGCAGCAAGAGCGGCTCCTATCAAGAAGGACCCTGCATTTCGCCAAAGCCCAGGTGATGTGGGAATGCAGAAGTCTGCTCGCTAGCGAAGCTTACCCACATAGGTCGCCTCAGGCCCCTGCATTCGGGCAACCCATCTTCCACGCTCCCCCGAAGATATGGAGGCGATCTACCGACGCTGAGAACCGCGCTCAAGACACGGCGGCAAGTGTATGGAGTCGTGCGCTCAGTGACCATGCGTCGAAAGATCTCTCCCTCGACAGCGATCGGCTACCGGCGATTGCTGGCCTAGCAAAGACCGTCTCGGCAGATTTCAACAATGAACGGTATGTAGCCGGCATGTGGGAACGCGACCTGATCATTCCACTGGCATGGACTCAAGGTAGAGACAAGCCGCAACGAACCAGCGTGGCGCCCTCGTGGTTGTGGTTAGGGTGGAAAGGCTCGCACCCGGCCTCAAGCCTGGCGACCGGCTAGGCTAGACCCTTCTAGCTGGCCACAGTCGTCCATGTGAGTCTGCAGTACGTGACTAGCGACCCCTTTAGCTAACTGCACAGAGGATCGTTGCGGCTCCAGGCGTCCTTGCTCCCCCTACGCCTGTACCACCACCAAATATATCCACCCGGCGCGCAACGAGCTACTCAGAACATCCATATCCAGGTCGGGGTTTCGGGTCAGAACAACTTCACTCGACGACCGCAAGTCAAACCGCCGTCGGCGTCGATCTACCTGAAGAAGGCATATTCGTGCCTTCATACTACGGCCAAGCCGCACCGTTCCGGAACTACTGGGGCATCCTCGTAGAGCCAGTCAATCCGTGCGGTCCGTTTAGGAGGATCGGTTGCTACACCCTAGAGAAGTCCAAGATGGACGAAGGACTCATAGCACAAATACGAGTCAAAGAGTTGGGCCAGTTGGCGAGAAATCAGCTTGATATGACAGACTCCAGAATGTAGGGAGTGCCTAACAGACTAACTCGATCACTGAATCCACTCAACTCAACGTCGCCGCACCATGTAGAACACGGGACGTCGTAGAGGGACCTGTAAGCCGACCATAAGAATTGACTATCGTACCGAATAACCCGCGTCAGAGGAGCGAGATAGGCTGAAGAAGCACTGGCGAAGCACCACAGGAAACTGAAATGGAAATTGAGCCCAATGTACTGGGATGAACTATGGGATCTTTCATATGCAAAAGAATATGCAGAAGACGGTCCACCTCCCCCACCTCCCCCGCCCTACTTCCCACTAACACCATAAACCGTCGCCCTCCTCAACGGCCGCCCAACATTCTCCCCATACTGCCCCGCAAAATTCCCGGGACTCTTATAGTTACACACCGTAAACCACGCCCCGACCCCCTGCCCCACCCCCTGCAAGCCCCCCTTACTGCAATCCTGCGTATGACACCCCACAGCCTCCGTCTTCTTCCA
>JAABUL010000727.1_pt1 | contig 68509 bp, 71 predicted proteins | sample 5559151 | NCBI WGS metagenome assembly JAABUL01 (sample SAMN10711876, study PRJNA513368) | rock metagenome | isolation source: Antarctica rocks | place: Antarctica: Victoria Land, Pudding Butte sud | reverse complement strand
GCAACGTCGGACCGGGAGAGGTCGGCGCTGTTGTAGACCAGAGCCGAATCGGCTTGCTGCCACACCGATTCGCAGCCGTTCACGGGTACCCCGAAGTCGCTGGTGACGGCGGGGTTGGTGAAGTCGACGTACTTCGCGTTGGGTAGGTCCTTGACCCAGCCGCAATACCAGATCTTGGCCTGCACGCCGGTCGCGAAGTTCTCCCCGTTGATCCAGATCGCGTCCACCGCGCCGCCGGTCGTCTTGCCGGCCTGCTTTTCACCCAGGACGGTGTTGACCGCGTCGCCGGTGTCGGTGATCTTGACCTGGTTGAGGGTGACGCCGGCGGCCTTCAACCGGTCGGCGACGTAGCCGGTCACGAAGGTGTTGAGGGTGTCGTCGCCGCCGTACATGTACCAGTTGACCGTCTGGCCCTTCGCCGCAGCCAGCACCGAATTCCAGTTCGACGCGTCGAGCCTGGCCGAAGCTGTGCCGCCGCCGGAGGATGAGCAGGCGGTAAGAGCGAGGAGACCCACGGCGAGCGTCGCGATCAGTCGGCGGCGGGCTCTGGTCATCTGGTCTCCTCGCGATGCTGCTGGTCGGCCCATTCGACGATTGGTTTTTGGCGCAGCAGCGCGACGCCCAGCACGACCCGCTGCCCGGCGGTGATCGCGACCGCGGCGGTGAATAGCCAGGCGATCAGTTCCGCGTGCCCCGGCAGCAGGCAGAACAGGACGTACACGATCACCGTCTCGGCGCCCTCGGCCAGACCGCCCACGAAGCGCAGCGAACGACCGTCCGCGAAGCTCGACCCGCGCCGCTCCAGCAGCGAGGACAGCGCAAGAAACGCGGTACCCGACACGTAGTAGGCGCTCAGCAGCGCCAGGCACGCCAGCCGGGCCTGCGGACGGTCGATCGCGACGCCCACCAGGAACCCGGCGTAGATGCTGAAGTCGGCAACGATATCGAGGAAGCCGCCCAGCTCGGTGGCTCCGTGCTGCCGGGCGAGCGATCCGTCCAGACCGTCCAGCACCCGGTTCGCCAACCACAGGACCAGCGCGGCCGGCCACAAGCCGAGGCCTGCGCTCACGCACGCGCCTGCTCCGGCCAGCCAGCCAGCGCCGGTCAGCGCCAGGGGCGGCACCCCGGCCACGGCCAGCCGCCCGCTGGCTGCGTCCAGCGTCGGCGCCAGGGCACGGCGGAGGCGGGCGTCAAGCACCGGCGCGTCCGGTCGGCATCGGCAACATCGTGCGCAGGGCGGCGTTCTCGGCGGGGTCGAGCACGCTGTGCTGCACGCATGCCGCCGGCGTCCGGACATGCTCAGGAAGCTCGGCCCACCGCCGTCGCATGACCGCCTCGGTTTCCGGGTCGACCAACCTGGTGGCGCGCTCCAGCTCCCGGAGACGCCGCAGCAGCCTCATCGCGCCTCGCGTGCCGGCTCGCCGGTCACCTGCACGCCGCCCCAGAAAGCGACGTGGTTCTTGATTTTGCGCGCCAACGGCGAGGGGTGCCGGTAGGTCCAGGCCGCATTCCGGGCCCGGACACCGTCCACCTCGACGGTGTAGTAGCTCGCCAACCCCTTCCACGGGCACAACGACTTGGCCCGCGACCGCACCAGAAAGCTCTGCTCGACCGAGTCGGGCGGAAAGTAGTGATTCCCCTCGACTAACACGGTGTCCGCGCTGCGCGCGACCACCATCCCGTTGAAGATCGCCTCGATCACCGCTTACCCCTTTCCACGCGGGCGGTGTGCAGCAAAGCGCGCGACGGCGCCGCCGACGTATCCATCCCACTAGGAACCCACCGACACACCGTTCAGCATCCCCGCTCGACCTCAACCATGCGCTCCGCAAGCCAGTCCGGCTGCGTGCCCCTCTCGAACGAGGTCAACGCAGGCGGAACTTGTCAGACGGGCCCAGACTCCGTCCACGCTCGAGCGTCGGATCTCGGCGGTTTCTACCGGGAGCACTCTTCCTGTGAGCCCGGTTGGCACAGCTGCCGTCGGGTGTGAATGCGAAGCGGGGGCAGCGACGGTTCGGGCACGGAACGGGCACGATGCAGTAATTGCATAGTGCAGATGCTAGGGGTGGTTACGGTCCGATCGGCGGCCAGGCGCTCGATCGACGCCGAGATTCCGGTGCAACACGGCCGGGCCCGGGTGCTGAGCGGCCTGCGCGCTACCAACACCGGACTTCTCCAGCTGTCACTGACGGTCGGGGCGGGCGCCGGAGGCGGGGCGATCGCCTTCCGGTGGCTGATCACCGCGTTCACCCGGCGGCTGTCCGGGCACGCCGACTACTCGGCCGCCGGGCACGCGGCGAACCCGCTGGTGCCCGGGTCGTCGAGGACGGCCGTCTGCTGCCGGTACCGGCCGGTCTCCGCAGTCGCGGCCCGCCGGGCGGTGTCGGCCTCGGTCAGTGTCGCCCGGTCCGGGCCGGCCTCGCCGGGCCGGGCCGGGGCCGGTCGAAGAACGGGGCGGCCCGGCGCATCGCTCGCCTGCACCGGTTCCACCCCGTGTTCGCGGAGCCGGTCGTATTGCTCCATCTCGTCCGGGCGCAGCCGCCGCAGCCGTTCCTCGGCCAGGCTGGCCACCCGCTCGGCCTCGGGGTCCGGCCGCCAGGCCCGCGCCTGCAGGGTCGACGAAGTCACCACGGCCGCGGTGCTGGCCGATCGACGACGCGAACGCCGGCGACGCTTGGCCGAGCCGGACCTAGACTTTCGCGCGTTCTGCCACGCGAAGCGGATGCCCACCTCCTCGCGGCCGCAGCTGGAACGAGCGTGGGAGGCCTGATAGGCCGAGCGGCACCATCGCGGCGAAAATCGAGCAGCACCCGGACTACACCGACAACCCGTGCAGCCCTACGAGTGCGGGTCTATCACGATCCGCACGCCGCGATCCCTGTACGGGCACGCGGCGGGTAGACATCCCATCACTAGAGCGCCACAATTGTGGCCGTGACTACCACTGAACCGCTGAGGTCGGTCCGCGACCACCTGTCCGAGGTCGTCGACCGTGTCGAGCACCAGCATGAACGCGTCATCATCACGCGCAACGGGCACGATGCGGCCGTCGTCATTAGTCCGGTCGATCTCGCTCAGCTCGAGGAAGCACTCTCCGTCCTGAGCGACCCCGAGGCGCTCGCCGACATCCGCGAGGCCGATGCCGCGTATGCCCGAGGTGACGTCGTCCGAGGCGTCGAGGCCGTCCGCCGCCTCGGTCGGTGAGCCAGGAGGACGAATACGAACTCGTCCTCACCCCGCCGGCTCGACGGGCGCTGACCGAGCGACTGCCCGAAGTGGTGGTGGCTGCCGTGATCGAGTTTCTTACGACTGCTCTGGTCAGGCAGCCGCGACGTGTCGGCAAGCCGTTGCGTGGCGAGTTAGCTGGCGTTTGGGCCGCGCGTCGCGGTACCTACCGGGTGCTCTACCGACTGCGCGAGGACCCGCGCGAAGTCATCGTGGTACGCATCGAACACCGAAAGGACGTCTACCGCCCACATTGACGATGGAAGTTCGCCTGAGAACCGCGCCCGGTCGCCTTCCAGCCGCCTTTGTTCTGGCTTTGCTGCAGGGTGGCGGTGAAGGTGGTGTCCAGCGGGCAGGGTGTGGTCTTGCCAGTGTGGGTGTCGGGCCGCGTCGGCATGTCATCTCCTCTAGTACACGAGTCGGATGGGGTTGGCTGACGTGGGTCGGGACGGCGCAGAAGCTGCGGTCGTCGATGAACCGTTCGGCTCAGAGATATTCGAGCTCGACCTCGGGCGTCGTGGGGTGTGACTGGCAGGTCAGCACGACTCCGGCCTGGAGCTCGTCGGGCTCCAGGGCGTAATTGACGTCCATTTCCACCGATCCCGCCGTCACGCGGGCCCGGCAGGTGCCGCAGACGCCGCCCTTGCACGCGAAGGGCGCATCGGGCCGTACGGCCAGCACGGAGTCGAGGACCGACGCGCCGTCGCGTTCGACGGCCAGTGTCGTCCGGCGGCCGTTCAGCAGGACAACGACCCTGGCGGCAGCTGAGGTGTGTGCGCCGGCGGCGCGAATCCGGGCCGGCGGGGCGTCAGCGTAGAACAGCTCAACATGCACCGCCGCCGCGGGGCTGCCATGGTCCAGCAGGGTCTGCCGTGCCTCGGTGACCATGCCGAGCGGGCCGCAGACATACCACTCGTCGATGCTGTCCACCGGAACCAGCGTGCTGAAGAGCCGCTCGAGTCTGTTGCGGTCGATGCGCCCGGATAGCAGCTCGGATTCCTGCTCCTCACGCGAGGACAAGTGCACAATCTGCAGGCGCTCACGGTGCCGGTCCTTGAGGTCGGACAGCTCCTCGACGAACATGACGTCCCGGGAGGTGCGGTTTCCGTACAGCAGCACGACGCTGCTGCCCGGCTCGACGTCCAGCACGGTGGCGGCGATGGACAGCAGCGGAGTGATGCCACTCCCGGCTGCGATGAGGCCGTAGCGCACGGATCGGCTCGGGTCGGGATGCGGCCCGAAGCGGCCGGCTGGAGGAAGCACCTCAACGACTTCGCCGGCCGCCAGCTCCTTTGTCGCCCAGGTGGAGAAGCTTCCTCCGTCGAATCGCTTCACGGCGATCCGCAGCGGTCCGCCGGCGGCGCTGGCGCAGACGGAGTACGTGCGGCGCAGGTCCTGGCCGTCGAGGATCCGGCGCAGGGTCAGGTGCTGGCCGGCGGTGAAGCGGAAGACCGAAGCGAGGCGCTCGGGCAGTGCGAATGTGATCGTGACGGAGTCCGCTGTCAGTGGCTCGACCGCCTGGACGCGCAGCGGGTGGAATCCGCTGGCCGGCGACAACGGCATGGGGTCGTCCAGTGCCAAGAAGCCGGCTGGGGGGCTGGTCAATGGGCCTTGAAGTGATCGAAGGGCTCCCGGCAGACCCGGCAGCGCCACAGCGATTTGCACGCTGTCGAGGCGAAGCGGCTGAGCTCCTCGGTGTCGCCGGACCCGCACTGCGGGCACTCGACCGACGGCCGGACCGCCAATCCTGGCCGCAGAGCTGGGGCGCCCAACTGGACCAGCACCGGACCGGCCGCGCGAGGGCCGGGAGGTGCGATGCCGTACGCCAGGAGCTTCTGCCGTCCGTCGTCACTCATCCAGTCGGTTGTCCAGGCCGGCGACAAGACCATCCGGACATGTACGTCCGACCAGCCGTGCAAGGCGAGGGCTTTGCCGATGTCGGACCGGATCTCCTCCATCGCCGGGCAGCCGGAGTAGGTGGGCGTGATGGTGACGGTGATGGCGCAGCCGTCGACGGCGACGTCACGCAGGATCCCCAGGTCCTCGATCGTGATGACCGGTATTTCGGGATCTGTCACGCCCGAAAGCACCGTTCGTACCGCGGCCACCGATGGCGCGCCGGCGGTCACCAGCTTGCGTCCGGATGCGAGCGGTGCAGATGCTGCATTTCGGCCAACAGATAGCCAAATGATGTGGTGTGGCGGCCAAAGCGCCCACCGGTGGGCCGCCAGGAGGTCTCCGGGACGGAGAGCGTGGCCTCGTCGAGCACCCCGCGCACGGTCGCCTGCCACTGCGGCTCGATGACGCCGGGGTCGGCTGCGACGCCGCGGGTGATCAGCCGGTCCAGCAGCGGATCATGCTCGAAAAGCTCGTAGGCGTAGGGCCAGACGTCGTCGAGGCCGGCCTGTACGCGGGTGTGGCTCTCCGGGGTGCCGTCACCGAGCCGTAGCACCCAGGTCGTGGCGTGGTCGAGGTGGTAGGCGGCCTCCTTGACGGCCTTGCCGGCCACGGCGGCGATGCCTTCGTCGGTGGAGGTGAGCAGCGCGGTCCACAGCGGCAGCTGGTAGGCACTGACCAGCAGCTGGCGGGCCAGGGTGCGCCCGAAGTCGCCGTTGTCGACCTCCATGAGCAGGGCGTTGGTGTATTCGGGCTCGTTGCGCAGAAACGCGAGGGCGTCTTCGTCGCGGCCGCGCCCTTCCAGCTCGCCGGCCCGCCCCAGCAGGCTGCGCGCGCAGCCGAGCAGGTCCAGGGCGATGTTGAGCAGCGCGATGTCCTCTTCGAGCTGGGGCGAGCTGGTCGCCCATTCGCACAGGCGCTGGGCCAGGATCAGGGTGTCGTCGCCGAGCCGCAGTGCATAGGCGGCCGTGTCGAGATCGACGTCGGTCGCCGCGGTCACAGGTGCGTCAACCCCTCGGGCACCCGGTAGAAGGTCGGGTGCCGGTAGGGCTTGTCGCCGGCCGGATCGAAGAATGCGTCCTTTTCGTCCGGGCTGCTCGCGACGATGTCGGTGGCGGCGACGACCCAGATGCTGACGCCCTCCTGCCGGCGGGTGTAGAGGTCGCGCGCGTTGCGCAGCGCGAGGTGCGCGTCCGGGGCGTGCAGGCTCCCGACGTGGTTGTGTGACAGTCCGCGCTTGCTGCGGACGAAGACCTCCCACAGCGGCTGGGAGCGGGGGCGATCGACTCCGGGCTCGCTCATGCCGCGCCAGCCGCAGTCGACCTACGCGTCTCGTGCTTCGCCGCGTAGGCGGCGGCGGCCTCGCGTACCCACGCGCCGTTCTGATGGGCGGTGACCCGGTGTGCCAACCGCTCGCGGTTGCAGGGACCGTCGCCCTTCATGACCTGGAAGAATTCGCTCCAGTCGATCTCGCCGGTGCAGTAGTGACCGGCCGCTTCGTCCAGGCGCAGGTCCGGGTCGGGGATGGTCAGGCCGAGGTACGCCGCCTGCGGCACTGTCGCGTCGACGAACCGCTGCCGCAGCTCGTCGTTGGTGAAACGCTTGATCCCCCAGGCCATCGACTGGGCGCTGTTGGGCGATGCGGTGTCGGTCGGGCCGAACATCATCAGTGCCGGCCACCACCAGCGGTCGAGTGCGTCCTGGGCCATCCGGCGTTGCTCGGGCGTTCCGTTGGCCAGCGTCGTCATCGACTCGAATCCCTGCCGCTGGTGGAAGCTCTCCTCCTTGCACACCCGGGTCATCGCCCGCGCGTACGGGCCGTAGGAGCAGCGGGTGAGCGGCACCTGGTTCATGATCGCTGCACCGTCGACCAGCCAGCCAATCGCCGCGACGTCGGCCCAGCTGGTGGTGGGGTAGTTGAAGATGGTCGAGTACTTCTGCCGACCGGCGTGCAGGAGGTCCAGCAGCTCCTCGCGGTCGATGCCCAGAGTTTCGGCGGCGCTGTAGAGATAGAGCCCGTGACCCGCCTCGTCCTGCACCTTCGCGACCAGGATGGTCTTGCGGCGCAGGCTCGGAGCGCGCGTGATCCAGTTGCCCTCGGGCTGCATGCCGATGATCTCGGAGTGTGCGTGCTGGGCGATCTGGCGGATCAGCGTCTTGCGGTAGCCCTCGGGCATCCAGTCGCGCGGCTCGATCCGCCCGTCGGCGTCGACGCAGGCCTGAAAGTCCTGCTCCAGAAGGTGCTCGGCAGTCTCCGTCGGCACGATGGCTCCTTTTCCGAACGAACGGTCGGTTCAACTATCCTGCTTGGGCCGCCGTGCGTCAACCTCACCGCCGGCCCGATAACGTCAGGGCGTGACCGCGGTCGGCGAAAAGCAGGCGCCGCCGCCCCGGGGGCCGGGGCGGCCGGCCCGCTACACCCAGGACGAGCTGCTCACCGTCGTCGTCCAGGAGTTCCTGACCCGGGGCTACGACGCGACGTCCATGGAGGACCTCGGCCGGGCGACCGGCCTGACCAAGTCGTCGATCTATCACCACGTCTCGGGCAAGGAATCCCTGCTGCGGCTCGCCCTGGACCGTGCGGTCAGCTCGTTATTCGCCGTCCTGGACGAGGCCGGCAGTCGCGAGGGGTCTGCGGTCGACCGACTCGAGCACGTCATACGCGGCAGCACGCTGGTGCTGGTGGAGCAGCTTCCTTACGTGACGTTGCTGCTGCGCGTACGCGGTAACACCGAGACCGAGCGCTGGGCCTTGGGGCAGCGGCGCACCTTCGACAACAAGCTCAGTGCTCTGGTGAAGGCCGCGATCGCCGAGGGCGATGTACGGTCCGATCTGGATCCGCGCCTGGTGACGCGGCTGCTGTTCGGGATGGTCAACAGCGTCGCGGAGTGGTTCCGTCCCGGCGGCAACCACAGCGCCCAGGAGGTGGCGGACACGCTGGCGGTGCTGGCGTTCAAAGGGCTGCTGCGGCCTGCACCCGAGGTGTGAACAGCATCAGCGCCGAGCGCGCCCGCACCGCCCGTGCCATCGAAAGTCGGTGGCCGGCGCGGCCTTGGATGTTGGTGGCGGCCATCGTCCTGGCCGCGCTCAATCTGCGTACGGCAGTAACGAGCATCGGCCCGCTGCTGGACGAGCTCGAGCACGGCATCGGCCTGTCGAGCGGACTGGCCGGGCTGCTGACCACCATGCCGGTGATCTCGTTCGCGGCGCTGGGCTGGGTGACGCCGGCGATCGCCGGGCGCTTCGGTGCGCACCGGGTCCTGACCGGCGCCCTGGTGATGATGACGGTGGGGCTTGTCCTGCGGTCCCTCGCCGGCTCGGCGTGGCTGTTCCTCGCGCTCAGCGTGCCGGCTCTGGCCGGCGGCGCGATGGGCAACGTCTTGCTCCCGGTGATGGTGAAGCAGCACTTCCCCCGCCGGGTCGGCCCGATGACGGCGACCTACACCACGGCGCTGGCGGTCGGGACCACCCTGGCTGCGGGGGCTGCGGTGCCGATCGCCTCCATCGGCGGCTCTCGGGACTGGCGGCTGGGCATCGGTGCGTGGGCGGGACTGTCCGCTGTGGCGGCGGTGATCTGGCTGATCCTTCCGCAGTCCGGCGATAGGCCGGCCGGCCCGCGGCGCGTCCCGCACGGCAGGCAGCTGGTCGGCAGCAAAAAGGCGTGGGCCCTGGCGCTGTTCTTCGGGGCCCAGTCGATGCAGGCGTACATCTCGTTGGGCTGGTTTGCGCAGTTCTACCGCGAGCAGGCGTCGTTTTCGGCGGCGAGAGCCGGGCTGCTGGTCGCCGTGATGTCGGCGGTGGCCATCCCGGTGTCCATGGCGGTGCCGTCCATCGCCGGCCGGCTGCGTTCCCAGCATCCGCTCGTTGCGGGCTTCGTCATCTGCTACGTCGTGGCCTATCTCGGCATGCTCACCGCGCCACGGGCCGGCGCCTGGCTGTGGGCGCTGATCGCGGGGCTGGGTGCCGGCGCCTTCCCGCTCGCGCTGACCCTGATCGGGCTGCGGAGCCGCACCCCCGAGACCACGGCCGCGCTGTCGGCTTTTTCGCAGAGCATCGGCTATCTCGTCGCGGGATCCGGGCCCCTGCTGGTCGGCGTGTTGCATGGCGCGACCGGCGGTTGGACGGCTCCCTTCGTCTTGATCTTCGCCGACCTCGTCCTTTTCGCCGGCTCCGGCTGGTACATCGGGCGACCCGGCTACGTCGACGACGACCTGCGGGTGCGATAGACCGGTCTCACTGTGGATTGTCTGCAGTGAAGTGGACGCCGGAGAAGCGGGTGCGCCAATGGGTGACCTCGGCGGCCACGTTGGCCGGGTCGAGGGCCGGGTCGAGGCCGCGAGCGATGAAGGAGGCCAGCGCCGGCAGGTCCGCTTCGGTCGCTCCGAGCCGGACGATTTCCGGGGTGCCGAGCCGGAGCCCGTTGACGTCACCGTCGACCGGCTCGGCGGGCAGGCCGATGCCGGAGGTCAACAGGTTGGCGCGGCGGAGGCGCCGGGCGGCCTGCTGCCCGCCGCCATAGCGGTGGGCCAGGATCGCGAATTGGTGCGACCGGGTGCAGCCGCTGTCCGCGGCGAAGACCGGGACATCCAGCGCCACCAGTTCGGCCGCCAGCCGTCGTGCGGTCGCGACCATCATGCGTGCGTACGCGGCGCCGGCGACCTTCCAGTCGAGCAAGGTCACGGCCAGCGCTGCGGTCCGGCCGGCGTCGAAGTTGGCGGTCAGTCCGGGATAGGCGATGGCGTCGAGGCGTTCGGCCAGCGCGTCGTCATTGGTGACGATGAGCCCGCCGGCCGGACCACCCAGACTCTTGTACGTGCTCATGGTCATCAGGTGGGCGCCTTCGGCGAGCGGCTGCGGCCACACCCTTCCGGCGACCATGCCGCACAGGTGGGCGGCGTCGAAGAGCACCCGCGCGCCGACCAGATCCGCGATCTCGCGTATCTCGGCGATCGGGTGGTGGAACAGGTTGAGGCTGCCCCCGATGCTGATCAGCTTGGGGCGCACCTGCACGGCCAATGTCGCCAGCGCGTCGACATCCACGGTGTAGCCGGCCGCGGTGACGGGGGCCGCGACGGTGTTGAGCCCGAAGAGGCCGGCGGCGCCGAGGCCGTGATGGGTGATGTGCCCGCCGATGCTGGCCGGCGGCGCGATGATCGTGTCACCGGGCTGACAGAGCGCCATGAAGGCATAGAGGTTGGCGAGCGCTCCCGAGCCGACCCGGATCTCGGCGTAGGCGGAGCCGAAGACCTCCGCCGCGAGTTCGGCGGCGATGATCTCGATCTGCTCGATCGCCTCCAGGCCCATCTCGTACTTGTCGCCGGGATAGCCCAGCGACGGACGCGAGCCGAGATTGGCTGACAGCTTCGCCTCCGCCCGCGGGTTCATCACGTTGGTGGCGGGATTGAGATTGACCGACTCGACGTCGTGAATGCGGTGGTTCTCGCCTACCAGGCGCTCGATCTCGGCAGCCACCGCCGGCGCACCCTGGCCGGCGACGGCAGCCGACACGGCCCGGACCCGATCTTCGCTCAGCGGAGGAACCCACGGACGCCAGGCCAGGGAACGGTGCATCGGGTGACCTTCCGGTCGGAGTGGGTCGTGCGACACCCGATTGTCGACCCGGGCCATCGCTACTGTCGGGCGCCGCCACGCTGGGCCCGCCGGGGGCCGGTGGTCGCCTGCGCAGCAGTAGGGTGGCCGGAGCGTGCCGACGCCGTGTAACGAGGAGACCCGCCCGATGACGCTTCCGCAGAGTGCCCGCTACGTCATCATCGGAGCCGGTATCCACGGGCTCTCCACGGCGTGGCATCTTGCCCGGGAGCTGACGGCAAGCGGTCGGGGCTCCGGCGCCGATGTGGTCGTCCTGGACAAGACCGGCATTGGTGCCGGTGCCTCCGGCATCGCGTGCGGGGTGGTCCGCAACAATTACTTCCAGCCTGCGATGCGTGAGCTGATGGCGCACTCGGTCGGGGTGTGGGAGTCCGACCCGACGGCGTTTGCCTACCACCCGGTCGGTTACCTGCAGATCTCGCCGGAGGTCATGCACGCCGACGTTGCGTCGATCTTCGCCGAACAGGCGGCCATCGGCTATTCCTCCACCTTCATCGAGGGCGCCGACGACTGCCGCCTCTACATGCAGGGCATCTTTCCGGACTGGCAGGCCGGCAACATCACCAGCGTGCTGCATGAGCACCGCGGCGGTTATGCCAACAACCAGGCGTCGGTCCGCGGCCTGGCCGCCAAGGCGACCGATGCCGGCGTGCGGATCGTCCCCGGGGTGCAGGTGACCGGCGTGCGGGTCGCCGGCGGCGCCGTCACCGCGGTCGAGACCAGTGTCGGCGCCATCGCCTGCGACCAGCTGGTCGTCGCCGTGGGGCCGTGGGTCCGTGACATCTGGCGGATGCTCGATCTTCCCGAGGCCGTGTCGGTCCGCGGACGCGACGGGGCGGTCTACGAGCGGCCGATGTGGACCTACTGGTCGCTGCAGGAGGGCACGCTCGGGGTCGACCCGACGTTCCTCACCGACAGCGCGGGGCAGCTCCCGCCGGTCGTGCACGTCGACACCGACGCGCCGCTGTACGCCGACGCAGACGGTTCGCTGATCACCGACGAGCTGTGGGGCATCTATTTCAAGCCGGACTTCAACTTCGGCGGCATCCAGGGTGGTGCCATGCCGTTCGTGGTGGACCGGCCGACCGATCAGGTCGCGGTCGACCCGTACGGCCCGGCCAGCCCCGACTTCGTCGTCGGGAAGGAATTCGCCCGGATGTGGACGGCGGGGCTCGCCCACTGCCTGAAGCGTTTCGAGGGCAAGAGCTCGCTGTTCTCCCCGGAACCCTCCGGTGGCATCGGGTGTTTCACCCCGGACAGCTTTCCGGTGTTCGACACGTTCTCGGACAACGCCTACATCATCGCCGACTCCAACCACGGCTACAAGATGATCGGTGTGGGCGCCCTGGTGGCCAAGGAGCTGGTCGGCCAGAGGCAGGAACTGCTCGAGCCGTTCCGGTTCTCCCGTTACGCCGCCGGTCGGCTGCACCCGGTCAGCCACTCGCCTTTTCCCTGGAGCTGACGGCCCCGGCGCCCGTGGGCGCCGGAGAGAGGGGGGCCCGATGGCGTCGGCGGTCATCAGCCGTAACCCGGCCAGCGGCGAGGTCGTCTTCACCTGCCCGTCGTCGACCCCGGAATCGGTCGCGGCCGGAGTTGCCCAGGCGGCCGCCGGCGGTAGTCGCTGGGCCGCCACCTCCTTTGCCGAGCGCGCAACGATTCTGCTTCGCTTCGCCGACCTGCTGGACGAGCAGGCGGAGACGATGGCGGCCCTGATCACCCGCGAGGTCGGAAAGCGTACGGTCGAGGCGGCGGGCGAGGTGGAGTGGGGGGCGCTGTCCGCCCGCTGGTACGCCGAGCACCCCCCGCTCCCGACCCGGCATGCCGGCGCCGTCGTTCGCCGGCAACCACTGGGCGTCATTGCGGTGATCACACCGTGGAACGTGCCGCTGATCACCCCGGCGTGGAAGTGGCTGCCGGCCTTGATGGCGGGCAACGCGGTGGTCTGGAAGCCCTCCGAGCTGGCCACCGCGACCGCTGCCGCCACTGTCGACCTGCTGCAGGCCGCCGGCTTGCCCGAGGATGTTTTGCAGCTCGTCCCGGGCGGCGCCGGCACCGCGGTCGCCCTCTGCCAGGACGAGCGGGTGGCCGGGGTGCACTTTACCGGGTCCACCCGGGCCGGGCGGGAGATCGCCCGGCTGGTGGCCCCCCGATTCGCCCGGTGCGCGCTGGAGATGGGGGGCGTCAACGCGGCCCTGGTGTTCGCCGACGCTGACCTCCCGGCGGCCGCCGATGCCATCGTCGCCACGGCCACGGCGATCAACGGCCAGAAGTGCACAGCGGTGCGACGGGTCCTGGTCGACGACGAAGTCGCCGACGAGCTCCTCGCCCACCTCGCCGAGCGCATCGAGGCGCTCGTGCCGGGCGACCCGGCCGAGCCGGCGACCACTCTCGGGCCGCTGATCTCTGCCGCCGCCCGCGATCGGGCCGAGCGCAGCGTCGTCGACGCGGCCGGCCGGGGCGGTGTCGCCGTTGCCAGAACGCCGATGACGGCGCTGCGATCGCAAGATCCCGGCACGTTCTTCCCGGCGACCGTCCTCACCGGCCTGCCCGATCGCGACCCACTGGAGACCGAGGAGGTGTTTGCTCCCCTGCTGGCCGTCCAGAGATTCCACGACGTCGAGTCGGCGTGGGAGCTCGCCGGCCGCAGCGGCTACGGCCTGTGCGCAGCCGTCTACTCCGGCGACCCGGACATCGGACGGGTGGCGGCCGAGCGGCTGCCGGTCGGCGTCCTGGAGATCAACCGGCGAAGCGACGCTGTCGATCTGGCGGCGCCGTTCGGCGGTCGCGGTAACTCCGGCAACGGCTTTCCGGAGGGTGGCTCCTTCGTGTACAACGCGGTGACGGACGTGCAGGCGGTCTACGGGGACGACGCCACATGAGGGGCCGACCGGCAGGAAGGAGCGGCTCGTGACCGAGGTGTCCGAGACGACGCTGCGCCGTGGCGTGAGCATCATTTTCGCCCTCGGGGGCGAGGAAGCACTGCGCGGCCATGGGCTTGGCATGACCCGGGTGGCCGAGATCGTCGGTCGCGAGAAGAGCCAGGTTTCCCGGACCCTCAAGACCCTCGTCGACTGCGGTGCCCTCGAGCGAGACGCCCAGACGCTGCACTACCGCCTCAGCTGGCAGCTCTTCGCGCTCGCGGCTCGCGGCGGGGACCGCCGGCTGGCCGAGGTGGCTGCGCCGCTCCTGGAACGGCTCGTCGGCCGTCTCGGGGAGACCGCCCACCTCTCGGTACGCCAGGGCGCGGAGGTGCTCACCGTCGCGTCCCGGGCACCGGACCGGGTCGTGCTCGCGGTCGGCTGGGTGGGCCGGACCACGCCGGCCTACTGCACTTCCGCCGGGCGGGCTCTGCTGATGGACCACACGGCTGCCCAGGTACGGACTCTCTTCGCCGGCGTCCCGTTTCTTCCCTCCGGGCCGAACACGCCCAGCACCGTCGACGACCTGCTGCCCCGGTTGGCCGACGCCGGCCGGCGGGGCTACGCCGTGACCGAGGAAGAGCACGAACCCGGATTGACCGGGGTGGCGGCTCCGATCCGGGACCAGCAGGGCCGCGTCATCGCAGCGCTCAACATCAGCGGCCCCAGCTTTCGGCTCGGCGCCGATCTGGCACAGGCGGGTCAGGAGGTCGTCCGGACCGCGCTCGAGGTATCCGGTCTGCTCGGCGCTCCGCCGGCGGCCGGTGATCAGATTGCTCGCGTTGAGCAGGCGGGAGACTCCGGATGCGGCTGACACCAACCGAGCAGCATCGGCTTCTCACCTTCACCGCGGCGCGGTTCGCCCGGGAGGCGATCTCGCGCGGCCTTGCGCTCAGTGCGCCGGAGGCGGTCGCGGTGATCGCCGACGAGATGCACTGGTCGGCGCGCGCCGGCCGGACCTACCCCCAGGTCGCCGACGACGGCCGGGCGGCGCTGCGCGCCGAGCAGGTGCTGCCCGGCGTACCCGACCTGCTGGAGGAGATCCGGGTCGAGCCGGTTTTCGCCGACGGCCCCCGACTCGTTGTCCTTCGGTACCCGCTGGGGCGACCGGCCACCCCGGAGACCGGGGCCCCGCCGCTCAGCCCGCCCGACGAGCGACCGCGCCGGCAACTCGAGCTGACGAACACCTCGCCACGGGTGATCCGCGTCTCCTCCCACTACCCCCTGGCGCAGCTGAACCGACGGCTCGTCTTCGACCGGGAGGCGGCCCGCGGCTTCCGCCTGGACCTGCCCGCCGGGGACCTGCTCCGGCTCGGCCCCGGCGAGCGGCGCACCGTCGGGATCGTCGCGATCACCGCGAGCTCGGCAGCGCAGCGGCCGTGAACCGCAGCACCTACGCCGACCGCTACGGCCCCACCGCCGGCGACCGGATCCGCCTGGGCGACACCAACCTGGCGGTCCGGGTCGAGGCCGACGACGTCGGCTACGGCGACGAGCCGATGTTCGGCTTCGGCAAGACCTTGCGCTCCCGGCTGCTGCAGTCCGACGGCGCAAGCCGGGAGAGCGAGCTCGACTTCTTCGTCGCCGGGGTCGTCCTGATCGACCCGCTGCTCGGCGTACGCAAGACCAACATCGGCGTCAAGGACGGCCGGGTCGTCGGCATCGGTCGGCTGGGCGGTCCGGCGGTCGCCGGCGCCGAGCTGGTCGTGGGCCCCAACACCTACCCGATCAACGGGTACGGCCTGATCGCGACACCCGGCGGCGTGGACAGTCACGTCCACCTGCCCACCCCGCGGCTCGTGCCCGCGGCGCTGTCCGCCGGGATGACGACACTGATCACGGCCGGGTTCGAGGAGCCGCCGTTCGGCATGCTCCGGATGCTCGAAGCGTTCGAGGACGTACCGGTCAACGTGGGGCTGCAAGCCTGCGCCCGGACGGCGCAGGAGTCCTCGGTGGAGGCCGTTGTGGCCGCCGGGGCGGTGGGGCTGAAGATCCACGAGGACTACGGCGCCTACCCCGAGGTCATCGACGCGGCGTTGCGGGCGGCCGACGACTACGACATCGCCGCCTGCCTGCACACCGACGGGCTCAACGAGGCCGGCGACGTCGAGGACACTCTCGAGGCGATCGCCGGCCGTACGGTCCACGCCTACCATGTCGAGGGATCGTCCGGCGGCCACCCGCCGGACAACCTGCTGCTGCTGACCGACCCGGCCGTGATCGGCTCCTCCACGACATCGACGGTGCCCTTCGGTCGCTGGACCGCGCAGGAGCACGTCGGCATGATCCTTGCGGTGCACGGCGGCAACCCGGACTGGCCCGGTGACCTCGACGCGGTCCGCGAGCGGATCCATCCGGCGGCGATGGCCGCGGAGGGTCCGTTGCACGATCTCGGCGTCATCAGCATCGTCAACAGCGACTCGCAAGGCGTCGGTCGCATGGCGGAGACGATCCGGCGCACCTGGCAGCTGTGTGATGCGATGAAGACATGGCGGTCCACCGCGGACGGGACCGGCTGGGGTTCCGACGGGGACGGCAGTGTCGACGCCGCGGACGGTGAGGACAACCGGCGCGTGCTGCGATACCTCGCCAAGTACACGATCGAGCCGGCGATCGTGCACGGCATCAGCCCGCACGTCGGCACGCTCGCTCCGGGCCGGCTGGCTGACATCGTGCTCTGGCGGCCGAACCGCTTCGGGATCAAGCCGGAGCTGGTGCTCAAGTGCGGCTTCGAGGCGTGGGGCGCCGTCGGTGACGGCAACGGCTCCGTGGAGATGGTGCAGCCGACCGCGTACGCAGCGCGGTGGGGGGCGACCGGGCGGGCCGGCTCGGCGCTGGGCGTGACGTTCGTCTCCCAGCTCGCCGCCGGCGGGGAGCTGGCGCGGCGCCTCGAGACCCGGCGCCGGCTGATCGCCGTCCGAGGCAGCCGTGGGCTGACCAGGGCGGATCTCGTCGCCAACCGCACGGTGCTCCCGATCGAGGTCAGCCCGGCGGACGGCACGGTGCAGCTGTCCGGACGCCACCTCGGTGCCGACCCGGTCGCGACCGTACCGCTCAACCGTTCCTACCTGCTGACCTGAGGATGGCCCAGTGCTCGCTACCGACGTCCACCGCACGCTCCGCCGAAATCTCCTGGTCGACGGATACGACTTCGTCCTCGACGCCGAGCTCAGCCGAGGCAGTTGGCTGGTCGATGCCCGCGACGGCTGCCGCTACCTCGACATGTTCTCCTTCTTCGGGGCCAACCCGCTGGGGATGAACCACCCCGCCCTGGCCGACGATGCCGATTACCGGGAGCTGCTCGGCCGGGTGGCGGTGAACAAGCCACCCAACTCCGGCGTCTACACCACCCACTACGCCGAGTTCGTGGCGACCTTCGTCCGGGTGGTGGGTGATCCTGAGCTGCCGCACCTGTTCTTCATCGAGGGCGGCGCCGGGGCCGTCGAGAACGCCCTCAAAGTGGCCTTCGACTGGAAATCTCGCCGCAACGAGGCGGCCGGTCGCTCTCCCGACCTGGGGACCCAGGTCATGCACCTCACCCAGGCATTCCACGGGCGGAGCGGCTATACGATTTCGCTGACGAACAGCGCAGCGGTCAAGGTGGCGCGCTACCCCAAGTTCGACTGGCCGCGCATCCCGGTGCCGGCCGTCCGCTTCCCGTTGCAGGACCACCGAGCCGAGGTCGAGGCGGCCGAGGATCGCTCCCTGGCGGCGGCCCGGGCGGCCTTCGAGGCACGTCCGCACGACATCGCCTGCTTCATCGCCGAGCCGATCCAGGCCGAGGGTGGCGACAACCACATGCGCCCGGAGTTCCTCACCGCCATGCAGGCGATGTGCCACGAGTACGACGCCCTTTTCGTCGTGGACGAGGTGCAGACCGGCTGCGGCCTGACCGGCACGCCGTGGGCCTATCAGCAATTGGGGCTGGCGCCGGATGTCGTCGCATTCGGCAAGAAATTCCAGGTCTGCGGGATCATGGCCGGCCGGCGGGTTGATGACGTCGCCGACAATGCCTTCCGGGTCTCCTCACGGATCAACTCCACCTGGGGCGGCAACTTGACCGACATGGTCCGGGCCCGCCGAATTCTGGAGGTCATCGAGGCAGCGGACCTTTTCGATGGGGTCGCGCGCCTGGGCGCGGGGCTCCTCGCCGGCTTGACCGGGCTCGCGAGCAGGTACCCGGAGGTGCTCACCAACGAGCGGGGTCGCGGTCTGATGTGCGCGGTCGACCTGCCGGATCCGGCCACCCGGGACGAGGTGGTGAGCGCGATGGTGGCCGACGAGCGCGTCGTCGTCCTCCCGTCGGGCGAGCGGGCCCTTCGGTTCCGGCCGACCCTCACCGTCACCGAAGACGAGCTACGGCTGGCCTGCAGCGCCCTGGGCCGGGTCACGGCGGCGGTCGCGGGCAGCTGAGGTGCCCCGTCCTGTTGCGAGCACAGGGGGGTTGACCATGCCGCAAGCCGCCCGCATCATGGTGCAACTTCATACCGGCAACTAGGAAGGGTCTGACCCGGCGCGTCGCCGGCCGCTCCTGCGCCGGAACCGGTTGGATACAGGTAATAGGGAGGAGTGTCGTGAGCGGTTTCCTTGACTACCTCAACTACAACCGCAGTGATCTCCTTCAGGTGGGCTTGCAGCACCTGCAGATCGTCGCCATCTCCATCGTCTTGGGGACGGTGCTCGGTCTCGCCCTCGGCGTCGCGGCCTACCGCCGACCGCGACTGCGGAACCCGATCCTGGGCACCGAGGGCCTCATTCTGACCGTTCCGTCGCTCGCGCTGTACGCCCTGCTCGTCGTACCCCTGGGCTTCGGCTCCGTTCCGGTTGTCGTCGCACTCACCCTCTACTCGCTGTTGCCGATCACCCGGAACACCGTCACCGGCCTGCTGAGCGTCGACCCGGCCATCGTCGAGTCCGGCCTGGGAATGGGGATGACCCGCCAGCAGCGGCTCTTCCGCATCGAGTTGCCCCTGGCCTGGCCGGTCATCATCGTGGGCATCCGGGTCGCAACGGTGATCGTGGTGGGCATCGCGGCGCTCGGGGTCATCGTCAACGGGCCGGGTTTCGGCGTCCTGATCTTCGACGGGCTGCGCCGGATCGGCAGTCCGAGCGCGGTGTACGCGGCGCTGGCCGGCACGCTCGGAGTGGTCGTCCTCGGCGTCGCACTCGACGCACTTTTCATCGTCATCGCCCGGTACACGACCCCGCGAGGTATCCGTGACTGATGTCATGATCCATCTGGAGAAGCTCGCGAAACAGTACCCCGGGCAGGCCGAGCCCGCGGTCGAGGCGCTGGACCTCGATGTCCCCGCCGGGGAGATCGTGATCCTGGTCGGCCCGTCCGGATGCGGCAAGACGACGACCATGAAGATGATCAATCGGATCATCGAGCCAAGCTCGGGAAAGATCTACCTCGAGGGCGAGGACGTCACCAAGAGCAATCCCGACGAGCTCCGCCGGCGGATCGGCTACGTGATCCAGCAGATCGGTCTCTTTCCGCACATGACCATCTTCGACAACATCGCCACGGTCCCGAGGATGCTGCGCTGGCCGGATGAGAAGATCCGCTCCCGGGTCGACGAGCTTCTCGAGTTGGTCGGCATGGAGCCCGGTGCCTACCGCAGCCGTTACCCCAAGGAGCTGTCCGGCGGTCAGCGCCAGCGGGTCGGGGTGGCGCGGGCGCTGTCGGCGGACCCACCGGTGATGCTCATGGACGAGCCGTTCGGCGCGATCGACCCGATCACCCGCGACCGGCTGCAGAACGAGTTCCTCCGGCTGCAGCGGGACATCCAAAAGACGATCGTCTTCGTGACGCACGACATCGGGGAGGCGATCAAGATGGGTGATCGGATCGCCATCCTGCGCGAGCGATCCGTCATCGCGCAGTACGACACCCCCGAAGTGATCCTGTCGGCACCGGCCAACGACTTCGTCTCCGAATTCATCGGCTCCGGCGCCACGCTGCGTCGGCTGAACCTCGTTTTGGCCGCGGACTGCCAGCGGCCCAGCCGCACCGCCTCCGTCGGGGACGGCGCCGGCCGGATCGGGGAGCTCCTGGCCAGTGCCGACGGCGCGCCGGTCGTGCTTCTCGACGAGGGGGGTCAACCTCGTCGGTGGGTGACCCCGGACGACCTGCGGGCCGGTGGTTCGGCCGGGGAGATCGGGACCCCGGTGACCGCGACCGTACCCGTCACGGCCACCATGGCCGACGCCCTCGACGAGCTGCTGAAGTTCCAGGCGACCTGGGTCGCCGTGGTCGACGGCCGGGGTGGCTACGTCGGCTTTATCGACATGACCGGCGTGGTCCGGGCCGCCAACGGGATGTACGGGGAGCAGGCGTCATGACGTCCAGCATCGGCGTCGACGCGGGGGCTGCTCGCGGACCGGCGGAGGCGGACGCCGGCTCAGCGCAGCCGGGTCGGCGGCCGGACGCGTCGGCCGGCGCGGCGCGGGGCGGGGGCCTTCGGCACTACCTGGCGATGCCCGTCGCCCTGCTCATAGCTAGCGTGCTTCTCTATATCTGGGTGCACGGCCAGCGGCTGGACAGCATCGAGGGCCGGGTGCTCAACGCCACGGTGGTCTGGCAGTCGGTGATCCGCCACCTCGAGCTCGTGGTGGTCTCCACCGTCATCGTCATCGCGGTCGCCGTGCCGACGGGCGTGCTCCTCACCCGGCCCTTTGCCCGCCTGCTGGTGCCGGTGATCGTCGGTGTGGCCAACATCGGTCAGACGGTCCCCAGCCTCGGCGTTCTGGTGATCCTCGCGCTGCTCTTCGGTATCGGCTTCAAGTACGCCATCGTGGCGCTGGCCCTGTACGCGTTCTTGCCGGTGCTGCGCAACACCATGGTCGGCCTGCGACAGGTCGATCCGGCCGTCATCGAGGCCGGCCGCGGCATGGGCCTGACCAAGCGCGCGGTGCTGTGGAAGATCGAGCTGCCGCTGTCCATCCCCATCATGCTGGCCGGGGTCCGTACGGCCATGGTGATCAACGTGGGGACAGCCGCCATCGCGGTGTTGACCAACGCAGGTGGGCTGGGGACCATCATCTACACCGGCATCGTGCAGAGCCGCCAGACGGTGCTTGTCGCCGGCAGCATCATGACGGCCATACTTGCCCTCTTCGTCGACTACCTGGCCGGCGTCGCCGAAGAAGTACTGTCCCCCCGGGGATTGTGACCATCCTGTCGTCTGAGAGGAACACCATGGGAGTTCAACCAGCCAACACCGGGCGGTGGGTGTCAACGTTGCTCGTCGGCGGTCTGTGCACCGCGCTCACCGCCTGCGGCAGCAGCAGTAGTGGTGGTGGCGGCGGCAAGGCCGCCAGCGGGACGCTCGCCAGCTCGGTCGACCTCAAGGGGGTTTCCATCACGGTGGGCTCCAAGGAGTTCACCGAGCAACTGATCCTGGGCAAGATCATGGTGCAGACCCTTAAGGGGGCCGGAGCCACGGTCAAGGACCAGACCCACCTGACCGGCACGCCCGTGGTGCGCAAGGGCCTGGAAACGAAGCGGATCGATGCCTACTACGAATACACCGGGACCGGCTGGATCAACATCCTCAAGAACACCAAACCGGTGGTGGGTTCCGACGCGCAGTTCCAGGCGGTGAAAACGGCTGACGCCAAGAACAACGTCGTCTGGTTCGCCGTGGCGCCGGCCAACAACACCTACACCATCGCCGGCAACCATGATGCCTCGGCCAAGGACAAGGTCACGACGATTACCGAGTACGCCGCGCTGGCCAAGAAGAGTCCGTCGTCGGCGTCGCTGTGCACCGCCTCGGAGTTCATCACCCGCGACGACGGCCTTCCGGGCCTGGAGAAGACGTACGGCTTCACGCTGCCCAGCTCGGCCGTCAAGCAACTCGACTTCGGCCTGGTGCACGCCTCGGTGAAGAAGGGCGATCCCTGCAAGTACGCCGTCGTCTTCGCCACCGACGGCCAGATCAGCGCCAACAAGGAGGTCGTGCTCAAGGACGACAAGGGCTTCTTCCCGAGCTACAACATCGCGGTGTCGATGCGCAAGGACACCTACGATGCGCACAAGGCGCAGTACGACAAGCTCTTCCAAGGTCTCGACAAGCTGCTGACGACTGAACAGATGCAAAAGCTGAATGCAGCGGTCGACGTCGAGGGCAAGCCGGTCGATCGCGTGGTCAGCGACTTCCTGAAGGAAAAGAAGGTCACCTAGCCGGATCGCTGGGGGCGGGGGTGCCGGCAGTCGGCCGTCGGAGGCGGTGGCCCGGCGCGCAAAACGGTGGCTGGTGCGCACATGCCGACGCGTCCGCCGAGCCGGGCCGCCGAATAAGGAGGTGGTCGACGTGCGGCTGGCCCTGGCGCAGGTCGACTGCGTCCTCGGTGAGGAGGAGGCGAATCTCGCCAGTGCCCGGTGCACCGTCGACCGGGCCGCCGGCGAGGGCGCGGATCTCGTCGTCTTCCCCGAGTTGGCGCTGCATGGCTACACGCTCAGCCAACTCCGCGACGACCGCGCGATGCACCGGGACGATCCGCGGCTGGCGGCCTTGACGCAGTCCGGCGCCGACGTGCTGATCGGCTTCCACGAAGAGGGCGGGATGCGCCGGTACAACGCGGCCGGGTACTGGTCGCCGGGCACAATGCCCCGCATCCACCGCAAGCTCTACCTCCCGACGTACCTGTCCTGGGAGGAGCGGAAGGTGTCGAGCCCGGGTCAGGCTCTGACGGCCTTCGACACCCGGCATGGTCGGATGGCGACGCTCATCTGCTCCGATGCCTGGCAGCTCGCGTTGCCTTGGCTGGCCGTCCAGGACGGGGCAGAGGTGCTTCTCATCCCGGCCAACAGTGCGGTCGGGCCGAGTAGCGAGGCACTTGACGTCATCGACTACTGGTATCACCTGCTGCCGGTGCTGGCGAGGATGCTGCAGTGCTGGGTGGTGTTCGTCAACCGGGTCGGTGAGGAGCACGAGCGGCGATTCTGGGGCGGCTCGACGGTGATCGATCCGACCGGGACGGTGACGGCGCAGGCAGCCGCCTGGGAGCCAGATCTCGTCCTGGTCGACGTCGACGTGCCGGCTGTCCGGCGGCTGCGCCGGCAGCTGCCCCTGGTCGGCGAGGCACGACTGGGCCTCGTCGGCCGTGAAGTGGCACGGCTCATCGCCGACGGTGGCGACGCATGATGACGGAGAGAGGTACGAAGTGAACGATCCCGAGGACGGTGTGCCTTCGTGGCGCGGCCGGTTGGTCAAGTCGGCGGCCGCTGCGGCGGTGCTGATCGCGATGCGGCTGCGGCAGGTGCGCGGATCGCGGTCCGCGCCGACCGGGCGGGGCAAGCGCAAGGGCGTCGCGCAGCGGTTGGCCGATCTATCCGATTTCTACCGGCGGACCCGGTGAACCTCAGGCACTACCCGCCACGCCGGTGAGCGCCGTGAGGTACCAGTCGTGGAACGTTCGTACGGAGCCCTCGGTCACCGACGACAGCGGTCCCGGCAGGTATCCGCGGGAGCGCACGCCGGCGTAGTTCCGCTCGCACAGGTCCCAGTCCTGCTCGGAGGTGGCCACCCAGACCGCGGTCAGCTCGTCGAGGTCGTAGTCCTGGCTCTCCACGGCGTCGTGGCGGACCAGGAACGTGATGTCGACGTCGGTGACGCCAGGGGAGATCGGCGTCAGGCGAGTGGTCATGGCGTAGTCGGCGTTCGCGTGGATCCAGGCATTGGGCAGGGTGATCACCCGCAGGCTGCCGACTTCGGCACTCGGCAGGTCGCCCAGCAGGGGTGCGACCAGGCGCCCGCTGAGGCTCTCCGTGACATAGCCGTCCCGCAGCGGCAGGCGGGCGACCCGGAAGAAGGCACCCCCCGGGAAGCTGGTCGCCGTCGGGGACAGTCCCAAATCGGTCCAGCGCCGGTGCTGGGCGGCCAGCGCCGCTTCGTACCCGCGGTTGCGCCGGCTGTCGCCGGCCACGCCCAGGTCGAAGTTCGACAGGCAGAACTCCGGATGGTTGGCCCGGCAGTGATAGCACTCCCGGTTGTTCTCGACCAGCGTCTTCCAGTTGGCGCCGACCCGGTAGTGCAGCCGGGTCGCCACCCTCGTGCCGTCCAGCCGGTGCGGACGCAGCTGCGGCTCGATAACGGTGGCAGCTGGGTCGAACGGCGGCGGCTCTGCGGCGAAGCTGACGAAGAGCAGGCCGGCGAGCTCGCGCAGGTGGACCGGCCGAAGGGACAACTCGTCCCGGTTGATGTCGGAGCCCATGTGCGGGGCACCTCGCAACGTGCCGTCCGTGCCGTACGCCCACTGGTGGTAGGGGCAGACGATCACCCGGGCCGCAGCCGGGCCGTCGGAGAGCAGGCGGCAGCCGCGGTGCCGGCAGACGTTGTGGTAGGCGCGGACATCGCCGTCGGTGTCGCGGACGAGCAGCACGGATTCCCGGCCCACCGTCCAGGTCAGCGAGTCACCCGGCTGCGGCACATCGCTGGTGACGCCGGCAAAGAGCCAGTTCCCGGCAAAGACGCGCTCGAGATCTGCTTCGAAGACGCCGTCATCGACGTAGAACCCCTGCGGAAGCGCGTAGCCGCCGGTGTAGCCGGCGACGAGTGTCGCGAGTCGGCGTGCGGCTTCCGGGGGGAGCAACAACTCCGGGGAGGGCTGGCTGAGCGTCAGTGCGTCCATGGCCGGGCGGAGCTCCGTCTCACCCCGACAACACACCGAGGCATCGCATGAGTTGCGAATACGATAACTCCAGTTGCGATAACGGGCAAACCGAAGCAGCGGCGGAGCCTGGGAGCCGGCTGCCGCTAGAGCTGGCCGCCGTAGGAGAGATTGTGCTCGCGCAGGGTCGTATCGGAGCCTAGGAACGCGTGCTTGGACATGTCCGCGGAGTACCGGCTGGCCGGCGGGGTCCGGTCGAGCGCCTCGGCCATGCTGCGGATGTGGTGAGGGCCCGCACCACAGCAGACGCCGAAATACTGCACTCCCAGCTCGCGTGCTTCGCGGGTGAAATCCGCGATCTCGAAGCGGTTGCAGGTCAGCGGATCGAGGGCGATGGGGAACGGCCGGCCGCCGGGCCCGTCGTAGCCGGGGTCGCGCAGTGACTGGAAGCTGGGCTGCTCAGCGGTGGTGCGGTAGGGGACGGGGAGGCCGGCCACCGGCACGTCGACCGCCGCGACCACCTCGCGCAGCAGCGGCAGCATCGTCTGCGGCCCGCGGATGCAGTTCAGTCCGACCACGTCGGCCCCGGCGCCGGCGATCCGCCGGCAGGCCTCGGCGATGGTCCAGCCCTCCCGTGTCTCAGGCGCTTGGTGGACGGCGAGGGTGATGACCGCCGGCAGCCCGGTCTGCGCGATCACGTCGAGGGCGATCAGCGCCTCCTCGGCGAAGCTGAAGGTCTCCCCGATGATGAAGTCGGCCCCGGCCTCGACGGCCCAGCCCACCTGCTCGCTGAACATTGCCCGCACCTGATCGGCCGCACCGGTGTCGTCGGCGGCGTAGATGTTGGTGTTGCAGATGTTGCCGGCGAACAGCGCGCCGGTTTCGGCGGCCACTGCCTTGGCGATGTCGAGCGCACCTCGATTGAGCTGCTCGAGCAGGTGTTCCTTGCCGATGAGCCGAAGCTTCTCCCGATGGGCGTAGTAGGTGAAGGCCTCGACGACATCGGAGCCGGCGTGCACGAACTCCCGGTGGAGCGCGGCGACCTCCTCCGGATGCTCCATGACGACCTCGGGTACGAAGGCGCCGGCCTGCAGGTAACCCCGGCGCTCGAGCTCGAAGAGGTAGCCCTCGGCGCAGATGACCGGACCCGCTGCGAGCCGCTCCAGCAGCGGTCCGGACAGTGTGTTCGTCATTGGCTTCCTCCAGCGCAGGCGGGGTGTCCGGCGAAGATAGCAGGGCATCGCGGTTGCGGTTGTCCGTCGCCGGCCGGCGACGGAGCGCTCCGGTCAGGAAGACCGTTCGGCGAATCCGTCGATGTCGATGCCGAACTCCTGGCCGGCATCGAGCAGTGCATCGAACAGGTACTGTCCGGTGGATCGCTCGCAGTGCAGCAGGTAGGACCGGTCCCCGTCGGCGTCGTCGCGGATCACGTCGGTGGCGACCTTGGCGACGGAGCTCCGAAATGCGGCCCCGTTCGGGGTGACGGCATCGGAATGGTCGATCGCGCACACCTTGCCCAGCAGCCGGGGCGCGTCGGCACCGGTGAGCCGGACCAGGGCCCGGCCATGGGTCAGGTCGACGATGCTGGCCTGCTCTCCGCCTGCTGCCTGCAACCCGGCTGCGACGTCCCCGGCCGTGCCCGCTGCGCCCAGCAGGAGCCATTCAGTCGGTCCCGATCCGACGATCAGCACGCCGTACTCGTCCCGGCGGGCGCGCCGGAAAGGGACGTCAACGGCCCGGGCGGCCGGGGAATCTCGCGGGGCTCTCAACAGCACCTTGGCCAGCGGCGTGCGGTCGGCGAGCCGCAGCGGCGCCCCGCAACAGCGGCCGGAGACCTCCCAGCCGCCGACGACCTGCACCGGCTCGGATGCGGCGATGGGACTGCGGGCGAGCGGCCGTACGTCAGCCACGGAGACGGGTTCCCTCGGGGTCGAAGTGGGCGTGCTGCGACATCACGGTGGCCGCGATGTCACGGCCGTCGGGCAGCCGGACGGTGACGACCGTTCCCGGCTCAGTCAGGTCCGCGGCGACGTAGGCCAGGCACACCGACCTCCCGAGCGTCGGGGACATCCGGCTGGAGGTGATGCGCCCGACGATCGTGCTCGACCCGCGCACGATCTGGCTCGCCTCGGGCGGCACGATCGATGCGTCGATCGGCTGCAGGCCGACCAGCCGAGGACCACCGTCTAGCCGCTGCCGTTCCCAGACCAGCTCGGGCTTGCCGACGAAGTCGTCCTTGTCCAGCTTGACCAGCCAGTCCAGTCCGGCGTTGAAGGCGGTCGTCAACCCGTCGGTGTCCTGGCCGACGATGAAGTGACCCTTTTCCAGCCGCAGGATCCGCTGGGCCTCCACGCCGAATGCAGCGGCGCCGAGGTCGGCGCCGGCGGACAGCAGCGCCTCCCACACATGCCGGCCGTACCCGGCCGGTACGTGGATCTCATAGCTCAGCTCGCCGGTGAATCCGATCCGCCACAGGACGCAGTTGTCGACGCCGGCGATCCGTCCGGTGCGGACCCGCATGTACGGAAACGCCTCGGGCGTGATGTCGACCCCTTCGACGACGCGGCCCAGCAGCTCGCGGGCTTTCGGCCCGGCGATGTTGATGCTCGCGTACGCCGTCGTGACGGGCGTGACGTGCACGTGCCACTCTTTATGGGCGGTTTGCAGCCAGCTCTCGAGGTACTCCCAGACCGCCGCGGCCCCCGATGATGTCGTCGACATCAGGAAGTGGTCCTGGCCCAGCCGGCCGGTCACGCCGTCGTCCATGATCACGCCGTCGTCGGTGCACATGACGCCGTAGCGCACCGAGCCGACGTCGAGCTTCGACCACTTGTTGAGGTAGACGAGGTTGAGCAGCTGGGGCACGTCCGGGCCGCGAAGGTCGAGCTTGCCCAGCGGGGTGACGTCGATCAGGCCGACGTTGGCCCGGACGTTGCGGGCCTCTGCCTGCGGGTCGCCGTAGTGGTCCGGGCGGATCCACTGCCCGGCGACGAGCGGTACCGCGCCGTGCGCCTCGTGCCACGGCTGCATGGGGGAGTAGCGCACCGGTTCGAAGCTACGGCCGGCCAACGCGCCGAGGGTGATCGGCGCGTACGGCGGGCGCCATACGGTGGTGCCCAGCTCCGCGATCGAGCGTCCGGTCGCCTCGCCGAGCACCGCGACGGTGTTGACCGTCTCGAGCTTTCCCTGCGAAGGACCCATCGTCGCCGTGGTGAATCGCTTGACCAGCTCGCTGGAGTCGTAGCCCTCGGCAGCCCCGGCCGAGATGTCCTTGGACGACACGTCCTCAGAGAAGTCGACGAAGCCGTGCGTGGTGCTGCGGAACAGTGCCGGATGGGCGTGGACTGGCAACGGCCGGACCGCACCGCCCGAGCCGAAGCCGGCCCGGGCGGCCGCTGCGGCACCCACCCCGGCGCCGTGGGTGAGCAGCTCGTCGAGGGTCCCGTCACCGGTGATCCCGCCGGTCGCGAGCACCGAGTCCGGCAGGTCGTCGGAGGGGAAGAATCGAGCCGCGCGGGGGTCGTAGACCGGCCGGTTACCGGCCATGTTCAGCAGTGAGGTCGGGGCCGTCCAGCCGGTCGCGGTCACTAGCAGATCGCAGTCGACCCGGCGGCCGTCACCGAGCTCGGCCCCGACGAGCAGACCGCGCTGACCCAGGGCGCGGCGGACGTTTCCCCCCTGCCGGGCGTCGAGGACGGCGATCACGTCGACGCCGGCCCGCTCGAGGTCGGCAACCGTCGCCTCCCCGTCGTCGTTGGCGCTCAGCACCACCGCGCGTTCCCCCGGCTTGACCGCGTGCAGATTGACCAGCCGGCGGACTGCGGTGCTCAGCATCACGCCGGGCAGGTCGTTGCCGGCGAACACGTACGGGCGCTCGATGAGGCCGGGGGCGACGACGAGTGTCTGCGCGCGGGCCTTGATCAGGCGCTCGACGACGTGGGGCAGGTTGCGCTGCACCACCGCGACCCAGTTGTCGTCGTAACGTCCGGTCACCACGGAGTTGACCAACAATTCGATGCCGGGCTCGACGTCGACCTCGGCCCGCAGGCCTTGGAGCATCGCGAGCTCCTCCGGTGTGCCCCAACGCAGGTGGCCGCCGAGCTCGTATTCCTCCTCGACCAGCAGCACCGAGGCGCCGGCTCGGGCGGCGGCCAAGGCCGCGGCGATGCCGGCCGGACCGCCACCGGCGACAAGGACGTCGGTGTGGGCGTACCGCTTGTCGTAATAGCCGTGCTCGTCATCGCGGCGCACCCGCCCACCGCTGGCGAATCGCTTGAGCACCTGCTGGTAGGCCGGCCACAGGCGCTGCGGCTTCATGAATGTCTTGTAGTAGAAGCCGGCGGTGAGGAAGCGGCCGACCACCTGGTTGGCCGTCTTGACGTCGTACCGAAGCGACGGCCACACGTTCTGCGAGCTCACCACCATGCCGTCCTGCAGCCGCCGGTGCGCCGCCCGCACGTTGGGCTCGTCGCCCACCTGCATGGTGCAGTTCGGGTCGACGTAGCTGGCGGTGAGGACGCCGCGCGGCCGGTGGTATTTGAAGCTGCGGGAAAAGACGCGCACACCCGAGGCGGCGAGCGCCGAGATGATGGTGTCCCCGGCAAAACCGGTATAGGGCTTGCCGTTCCAGCGGAAGGAAACATTCGCGTCGCGGTCGAGGACCTCGCCGGGCTGGGGGGCGAGCCGCATGGTCACGGGTCCGCCGTCCGGGAGGGCGGCCGGCGTACCGGCTTCGGCCGTCATGACATCCGTCCCGACAGCCCGGGCACGTCGGCGTGGTCGCCGCCGCCTTGGGTCGGCTGCTCCGACGGCCCGTCGGTCGAGGCCGACCGCGTCTCGTTGGTCGTCCGGTGCCGTTGAACGGTGATGAATTGGCGGCAGCCCATCGCGTGGTACCACGTCTCCGTCGCCCAACCGCAGGGATTGCGCTTGTCGTAGAGGTAGGAGCGCCACTGCGACCGGGTGGCGGCGTTCGGGTCGGGTCGGTCCGGCGCCTCGCCGGTATGCCGGAACTCATTGGAGTTCCGCGGCCCGCAGTGCGGGCAAGCAATGACAATCATCTTCTCTTCCCGGTGAGGCTAATGACCGACCGCCGCCGCACCCTTTTCCCCGACGAGCTGCCCATCGGCGAAGCGGGCAAGGTTGAAGGCGGTGATGTTGGCCGGTGTCTTGCCGGTGGCGACCAGCTCGGCCATGGCTTCCCCGGCGACCGGCCCGGCCTTGAAGCCGTAGGTGCCCCAGCCGACGTCGACCAGGAATCCCTCGACCGGCGTGATCCCCATGACCGGGGAGAAGTCCGGCGTCATGTCGCACAACCCGGCCCACTGGCGCAGCACCCGTAGCTTGGCGATCGAGGGCATCAGCTCGAGCACATGGCCGGCGAGCTCTTCGGTGAACTCCAGCGAGCCGCGCATCGAATACGACGGGTACGGGTCGGTGCTCGCACCGAACACGAGCTCGCCGCGGTCGGTCTGGCTGACGTAGACGTGCAGCGTCCCGGAAACCACGACCGTATCGAGGAATGACTTGACCGGTTCCGTCACCGCGGCCTGCAGGGGATGGGTCACGATCGGGAGCGTGACCCCGGCCATGTCCGCAACGAGGCTCGACCAGCCGGCGGTGGCGTTGACCACGATGGGCGTCGACACCCGTCCCCGATTGGTGCGCACGGCGACGACCCGGTCCCCTTCGACGTCGATGCCGACGACCTCGGTCTGCTGATGGATCTGCACCCCGAGGGCATCCGCGCCCCGGGCATACCCCCAGTTGACGGCGTCGTGCCGGATGGTGCCGCCCGGCGGGTGGTAGAGCGCGCCGAGGATCGGATAGCGGGCGGCCGGGGAGACGTCCATGAACGGGACCAGACGTTTGATGTCCGCCGGCCCGATCACCTCGGAATCGATGCCCTCACATTTGTTCACCTCGGCGCGCCAGCGCATCGTGCGCAGCGACGCGTCGTTGTGGGCGAGCGTGAGATGGCCGCGCTGGGAAAACATGACGTTAAAGTTCAACTCGGCGGACAACGTCTCGTAGAGCTGGACGGAACGGTCGTAGAAGCGTACGCCCTCCGGGGTCAGATAGTTCGACCGCACGATGGCGGTGTTGCGCCCCGAGCCGCCGCCGCCGAGATAGCCCTTGTCGACGACGGCGACGTTCGTGAAGCCGTGGTTGGCGGCCAGGTAGTAGGCCGTGGCGAGCCCGTGCACGCCGGCTCCGATGATCACCGCGTCGTATGCCGGTGCCAGCTCGTGCTCGCGCCAGCCGCGCGGCCACTCGGTGTGCAGGAGTCCGCGGCGGAAGAGGTCGAACGCGGAATACCGCGCCGGCGAAGACCGGCGCGAGCCGGATCGGCCGGCGCGGGGAGCACTCACGAGGACGTCCTTCCGGCGGATCTCTTCCACCGGCAGGCACGATACCGGTCACTGCACCACGGCCGGGTGGCCCACCGCCTGTCCACAGCGCGCTAAGCGTCGGCTCGCGCTGCCGCCTTCTGTTCCTTCTTGAAAGAGCGCACCTTCTGCAAGGAGTCATCGTCGACCACGTCGGCAACCGAGCGGTATGACCCCGCCTCGCCGTAGGCGCCGGCGGCCTCCTCCCAACCCGGCGGGTGGACGCCGAGCTGCTTGCCGAGCAGGGCAGTGAAAATCTTCGCCTTCTGTTCGCCGAAGCCCGGCAGCGCCGCGATGCGCGAGACGAGTTCCGATCCGCTCGGGGCCGTGTTCCACACCAGAGCGGTGTCTCCTTGGTAGTGCTCCATCAGGGCCTGGCCGAGGGCCTGGACACGCTTGGCCATGGCCGCCGGAAACCGGTGCAGGGCCGGCACCTGGCGGAACAGCTCCTCCAGCCGGTCGGGGTCCAAGCCGGCGATCTGCTCGGCGCTGAGGCGATCGACGCCGAGACGCTGGGCCAGGATCTGGGGCGAGGTGAAAGCCTTTTCCATGGGGATCTGCTGATCGAGCAGCATGCCCACGAGCAGGGCGAGGGGGTCTGTTTCGAGCAGTGCGTTGGCCTCAGGTGTCGTCGCCAGGGATAGAGCCATGGGATGAGTCTGACCCATCCCGACCATGAGCCCAAGGCGTTAGGCGACGGCCAGGCACAGGCCGTCGCCTAGCGACAGCGACTTTGGACCCGGGGGCGCCTTGGACAAGGAGATGAACTCGCAGCGTCGGCGCCCCGACGGGCCCAGTTCTCATCGGCGACGCGGTTGTCGTCTTCGCGAAGCGCGCGGACGTCCTCGGTGGCATCGAGCCCGGTCGGCGCGGGGACCGCCGGCGGTCGCTATCGGGGCGACCGCATGTTCTGCTAGTGGCCGGCGGCCTGCCACCCGACCGACCTACCAGATACGGAGCCGCTCGATGAATCATCCAGACGGGTCGTTGGCGCGGGCGGTCGGAGCGCTACTGCCGCTGTTGGACAGCACGTTCCCGACATCGATCGGCGCTTTGCTCCGAGAATTCCTCCGCACCGAGGCGGAGGCCACCAGCTCCGAGATCTACCTGGCCGACTACGACCTGCTCCGGCTCCGGCGCTGGGAGGAGCTCAGTGAGGATGTCGCCGAATCCCTGCCGGTGGACGACAGCGAGCCCGGACGCGCGTTCGTCTCCCAGACGACGACGATCGGCGAGAGCGCCACCGGCGTCGTTGTGTACGTACCGGTCAGCGTGCGGGCCGAACGGCTCGGAGTCCTGGCTGTCGGGCTGCCGGCGGTGCCCGCGAAGGATGTGTTGTCCGGACTGCAGCAGGCGGCGGTCGTGCTGGGATACGCGCTGGTCACCGCCGGCAACTACACCGACACCGTCGAACGGGCACGGCGGGAGCGCCCGCTTGAATTACCGGCGGAGATCCAGTGGACCCAGCTGCCGATCCGGGCCTATGCCTGCGAATTGTTTGCCCTTGCCGGCCAGCTCGTCCCGGCCTACGAGGTCGGCGGTGACCTCTTCGATTACAGCGTGCAGCCGCACGAGCTGACGGTCGCCGTCACCGACGCCATGGGACACGGGCTGCGGGCCAGCCTGCTGGGCACCCTGGCCAACGGCGCACTGCGCAATTCCCGGCGCAGCGGTCTGGCGCTGATCGATCAGGTGCGCTCGGCCGACCGGGTCCTGTTCGGGCAGTACGGCGGCGATCAATTCGTCACCGCTCTCGCCCTGACCGTCGAGCTCAGCACCGGCTGGGTGTGTGCGGTCAATGCCGGGCATCCGCCGTTGTTCGTGTTGCGGCACAACCATGTTGAGACGATCGAGCTCGACGCCCAGCTGCCGATGGGAATGTTCGAGGCCACCCTGTACGTCGAGCAGCGGTTCCGGCTGAACGCCGGCGACCGGATCGTCATCGTCAGCGACGGGGTCCTCGAAGCGCCGGCGCACGAAGGAGGCGTCCCCTATGGCGAGCAACGCCTGGAGGGTGCGATCCTGGCCACCGCCACGGTCAGTCCCGACGAAGCCGTCCGCCAGCTCATCCGGCTCCTGCAGGACTACCAGGGCAGCGACCTGCGCGACGACGCAACCGTGCTCATTCTGGACTGGCACGGGCAACCGGTGACCGCCGCCGGCTGAGGTCCGCGCACTCTGGATGTCGCAGCCGGCCGGCCAGCTGAGCTCCGTCCCGCCTTTGACCACGGCGCCGGCGGCGTAGCGGCGCCCTGCTGCCGTGTCAGACTGCCGGCGTGACCTTCGATGTCGCCGTGCTCGGCAGCGCGAATCTCGACCTGGTCCTGAGTGTCGCCGTCCTGCCGGGTGCCGGCGAGACGGTGCTGGCGAGCGGGCACGAACGCCATCCCGGCGGCAAGGGGCTCAATCAGGCCGTAGCCTCGGCCCGGGCCGGTGCTATCACGGCGATGATCGGGACAGTCGGGCAGGACGATGCCGGACGCCAGCTCCTCGCCACGATGGAGGAAGCCGGCATCGACACCTGCGCGGTGGCCCGCGTCGATGCGCCCAGCGGAACGGCGTTGATCGTGGTGCAGGCGACGGGGGAGAACACGATCGTTGTCGACGCCGGCGCCAACTCAACAATGACAGCGCTGTCGGCCGAAGGTCGGTCGGTGATCGAGCGTTCCTCGGTGTTGGTGATGCAGCTCGAGGTCGCGCTGTCAGCCGTCGCCGAGGCGGCTGCGCTGGCCCGCTCCGCCGGCAGTACGGTGGTGCTGAACGCCTCCCCGGCGCAGCCGCTCGACGAGTCGCTGCTCTCACTCGTCGATGTGCTCGTGGTCAATGAGCACGAAGCCGTCGCGTTGACCGGAGTAGCCGACCCGGTGGAGGCGGCGATGGAGCTCACCCACCGGGTGGCCGACGTCGTCGTGACCCTCGGCGCTCGCGGAGCCGTGCACGTGGCCGGTGACGGCCGCCCGACCCGGACTGCCGGCGTCCGGGCCGATCCCGTTGACGCCACAGGCGCGGGCGACACGTTCGTCGGCTTCCTCGCAGCAGCCCTCGCCGGCGGGGACCCGATGCCGCTGGCGGTCCGCCGTGCGGTGACCGCGGGCGCCCTCTGCGTCGAGGCAGCCGGGGCGGTGCCGTCGATCCCGACCCGGACCTCGGTAGAAGCGCGGCTGCAGGAGACTTCCGCCGCAGCAGGCTGACTCTGGCCAGCCCGAGAAGTAGGTCTCAGGCGGTCAGCCGCGCGCCCGTCGCCTCGTCGAAGAGATGCAGCGAGCCCGCCCGCGGCACCAGCCAGACGCCGGCGCCGGCCGGCGGCAGCGCACCCGGCTCGCCCCTGGCGATGACCTCGACACCCGGGGCGTCGCTGCTGGTCAACGTCGCATGGACGTAAGCGAGGGACCCCTGATCCTCGGTCACGCGGACCCGGGCCGGCAGGGCCCGCGGTGCTTCGACAACCGCCACTTCGAGGAGGTCCGGGCGCACGCCGACCACGACCGGTCCACGGGCGGCGGCGAGCGTCGAGCGCTCGACCGGCAGCATGGCGCCGCCGGCGAGCACACCCTCGGGTCCGCAGCGTCCCGGAAGCAGGTTCATCGCCGGCGATCCGAGAAAACCCGCGACAAAGGTGTTTACCGGTCGGTCGTAGAGCTCCCGCGGTGTGCCGTACTGCTGCAGGAAGCCATCCTTGAGCACGGCGAGCCGATGCCCGAGTGTCATGGCCTCGACCTGGTCGTGGGTGACGTAGATGGTGGTGACGCCGAGCCGCGCCTGCAGTTCCGCGAGGCTGGCCCGGGTCTGCGTCCGCAGTTGCGCGTCGAGGTTGGACAGCGGCTCGTCCATGAGGAAGGCCTGCGGCTGGCGGATGATCGCGCGGCCCATCGCGACGCGCTGCCGCTGACCACCGGAGAGCTGGCGCGGGCGACGTGAGAGGTATGGCGCGAGGCCGAGCACGTCGGCGACCTGCTCGACCTGGCGCGTCCGCTCGTCGTTGCCGACGCCCTGCATCCGCAGCGGGAAGCCGATATTCGCCGCGACGCTCATGTGCGGGTAGAGCGCATAGCTCTGGAAGACCATTGCCAGGTCGCGGTCCTTCGGCGCTCGGCCGGTGATGACGTCGTCGCCGACCATGATCTCACCGGAGTCGACCGGCTCCAGCCCGGCGAGCATCCGCAGTGCAGTGGACTTGCCGGACCCCGACGGGCCGACCAGCGTGACCAGCTCTCCGTCGGCGACGTCGAGCTGCAGCCGGTTGACCGCCGGAGCGGTGCTGCCCGGATACGTCCGAGTCGCCTCGACGAAGGTCACAGTCGCCACGCGCAGGACGGTAGCCCTGACTGCCTCCACCTGTCACTACCTGACCGGGCTCTTGTATTCCTTACCGAATACCGGTAGGAACCACCTGTCTTACTTCACCGGAGGTGAACGTGGCAGGAGCGCAGTGGCTCGCGGAGGACGACTTCTTGCTGGCGGGCGAATTCCACTACTTTCGCGTCCCGGCCGGCGAATGGGCCCACCGGCTGACGCTGATGGCCCGGGCCGGTCTCACCGCCGTCAGCACGTACGTGCCGTGGAACTGGCACCAAGCACGACCCGACCAGATGGACCTGACCGGCACCACCTGCGCCGAGAAAAACCTCCTCGGCGCGCTCGACGCGATCGCCGCCGCCGGCCTGCAGTGCATTCTGCGGCCCGGCCCCTACATCACCTCGGAGTGGCGCGGCGGTGGCCTGCCGACCTGGCTCTGGGAGCGCCATCCGCAGGTGCTCGCGCTGCGGCTCGACGGCACGCCGACGGCGATCGACCCCTACCCGGTGCTCACCTACGACGCGCCGCTGTTCCAGAACGCCTGTCGCGACTGGTACGACGCGGTGCTGCCTGCCGTCAGCGGCCACCTCGCCGGTGCCGGTGGACCGATCGTCAACGTGCAGATCGACGACGAGCCGTCGTACTGGCAACGCCTCGCCGGCGACCCGACCGCCACGGACTACAACCCCGTGCTGGTGCGCCCGGACGGTGGCCCGTCGCTCTACGCGCGCTGGCTGCTCGGGCGCCACGGCGATCTCGCCGCGGTCAACGACGCGCATCGCACGGCGGCCACTTCGGCGGAGGAGCTCAGGCCGCCGCTGACCGGGCCCGAGAGCCGCGACGACCTCGTGCGGCACCTCGACTGGTTCGAGTTCAAGCTCTCCTGCGTCGACCGGTACGTCGAGTTCCTCTACAGCTGCCTGCGAACGCACGATCCGACGACGCCGGCGTCGATGCTGCATCCCTACCTGCTTCCGCTCACCGCAGGGCGGTTCCGCAGTCGGCCGCCCGGCCGGGACCTGCCGTTGCAGCTCACAAACGAGGTCTACTCGTCGCTGTTCGGGCCGGCGAGCTCTCGGGAGCCGAAGGTCGCCGCGATCGTCAGCACGCACGAGGTCTACCACGCCTGGCGCGGGCCGGAGCCGGCCGTGACCATGGAGATCCAGGCCTCCAACGCGACGTATCTGCCGAGCGGCGCGATGGAGCTCCTCTACGCGGTGTCGATAGCTCGCGGCATGAAGGGCCTGTGCTTCTACATGATGGTCGGCGGCACCAACCCGCCGGGTTACGAGCTCGGCACGGGGACCAATTATGACGTGAGCGCTCCGATCACGCGAACCGGCGGCACCCGCGGTCATTACGCCGTCATCCGCAAGCTCGCCGATGTCCTCGACGCGATGGGTCCCGAGCTGCTGGCGGCCGAGCCGCTGCGCGACGTCGCATTCGGGTGGTGGGTGCCCTACGAGGAGACCGCGCTCTTCGGCGACTCCGGCGTCTTCGCCGACATCGCCGAGGCGATGACGACGACCTTCGACAACGGCGCGATCGGCACGAGCGATGCCCTGTCCCTGCAGTCGTTGATGACCGATGCATCCGTCAGCTACGGCTATCTGGACCTCGAGACGTGCAACGAGGAGCAGCTCCATGGGGTCCGGCAGCTGTGGGTGCCGGCGTTCGATCGGATGCCGCGGGTCATCCAGGAAGGCCTCGCCCGGTACGTGCAGGACGGCGGTGACCTCGTGCTCGTTCCCGGCGTTCCCACCCTCGACGAACACGGCAGAGCCTGCGACCTCCTCGCCCGGCTGGCCTTCGGTGAGCAGGCCGCCCCGTCCTACGCCCCGCCCGAGCCGTTTCGCGAGTCCTGGCAGCGAGTCCTCACTGCGGATGGTCAGCTGCTCCTCGCGGCGCCGCCGGTCACCGTGCTGCCCGTCGGACCGGATGCGCAGGTGCTTGCGACGCTCGACGAGGGCCGGCCGGACAGCACGGCCGGCGACCGGCCCACCCTGCCGTGCACGGTGCGCCGCAACGCCGGCGCCGGGCGCGTGACGGTGGTCGGCTTCCGCCTGCAGTACGTGCCGACCGAGTCCGACGAGCATCGAGCCTTTCTGCTCGGCCTGCTCCCGGCTGCCCCGGCCACCTCGGCGGAGCCCGCGCCGCTCGTCGCTATGCAGCTGCAGGGCGGCAGCGCCGGTGTGGTGTGCCTGGTCAACCCGGTGCCGGTGCCCGTCACGGGCCGCGTCCGCTACCGGACCGCGTACGGCGACGCAACGCTGCCGGCAGTGCTCGCCGGGATCTCGCTGTCCGGCCAGGGCGCCCGGCTGCTGCCGATCGAGCTCGACCTGGGGCCGGCCGGTGTGCTCCGCTCCGCGACCTGGGAGCTCGTCCACCGTCGCGCCGGCCGCGACGGAAGCGTCGAGCTGGGGTTCGCCACGGCCGGCGATCCCATCGGAGAGGTCGTGGTGTCCGGCTCGGCTGCCAGCGCTGCCGACGGCACCTCGATCGCGGCGCGGGTGCCGACCGAGCTCGGCACTGCGCTGTTGCTCACGGCGACCGGACCCGAGGCCCGCCTCACGCTCAGCCCGCTGCCCACCACCTGACAACTCGGAGGCATCCCGTGCATCGCACCGATCAGCCCCATCGCTCCGCGGTCCCTCGGATGGCCGTCGCCGGCGCCCTCGCGCTGCTCCTGTCCGCGTGCTCCGGCGGCACCGGTGGCCCGGCCTCGCCCAAGAAGTCCGCCGCCCCGATCGACACGTCGGCGTCCATCAAGGGCCAGAAGATCACGGTTCTGCTGCCGTCGTACGCCCAGATTCCGAAGAAGATCCTGGCCGACTTCACGAAGCAGACCGGCGTGAACGTGGTGCTCAACGCGGCCGACTTCGACAACATTCACCAGGAGGTCGTCACGGCGTCGGTCGCCGGTACCAACATCGCCGACGTGAGCGAGGTCGACTGGTCCTGGGTCGGGCAGTTCGGCCAGGCTGGCTGGTACCAGCCCCTCGACCGGTCGCTCAAGCCGGACCTGCTGTCGGACCTGCAGAATCTTGGTGCATTCCGCTTCAAAGGCGCTTTGCTCGCCGTCCCGTACTCCAACGACTTCCGGATCGCCGCCTACAACAAGGCGTACTTTGCGCGGGCCGGACTGAGCGGTCCGCCGGCAACGTTCGACGAGCTGACGAAAGACCTGCAGACCCTCAAGGACAAGAACATCTCCCGCTACCCGCTCACCCTCTCGCTGTCGGCGACCGAAGGCACGGCGACGCAGTGGTACCTGCTCACCCTGGCCATGGGCGGCAAGCTCTTCGACAGCAATCTGAAGCCGGTCTTCGACCAGCCGGAGAGCATCGCCGCGAAGGCTCTGCAGTTCCAGGTCGGCGCCGTGAAGCGCGGCTTCGTCACCCCGGGCTCGGTGTCTAACACCGACCAGCAGAGCGACGAGCGGTTCTACAATGGCTCGGCGGCCTACGCCTTCGCCGGACCGGACGAGCTCGTCGGCGCCAACGACCCCAAGACGTCGAAGATCGTGGGGCAGGCAGCGCTGGCGCTCGTGCCCGGCACCACCGGGCCGGGAGCGACATTCGGTGCGCCCGAAGGCATCGGCATCCCGGCCACGAGCAAGCACAAGGCGGCAGCACTCGCGTTCATCCGCTGGATGGCCTCGCCCGCCACCGTCGTCGCGCTGCGCAACTCCATCGGCGTGCTGCCGGTACGGACCAGCGTGCTGAAGTCGCTCAGCGACTCCGGCAAGCTGCTCGGTGGCGAGCAGATCCAGCAGGAGATTCCGCATGTCACGCCGCTGTTTCCGCAAGGCACGCCGACGTGGTACCCGAAGTTCTCCAGCGAGGCCGGCGCGCTGATCAACAGTGCGGCCAAGGGTGACGTCTCCGTCGCAAAGGCGCTCTCCCAGCTCGCTGCGACGGCGCGCAAGCTCAGCGGCGGGTGACGCGGTGAGCACGACCGCGGCTCCGGTGCTGCCGCCGGTGCCGGCCACGCCGGCGGCGCAGCGGGACTGGCGCACCCGTGGTGATCAGCGGCTCGGCTGGGTGCTCGTCGCGCCGCTGGTCGCGTTGATCCTGGGGCTCGTCGGCTACCCGCTCGGGCGCGGCGTCCTGATGAGCCTGCGCGTCTCCGATCCCACCGCCGGCGTTCCGGACCGCTTCGTCGGCCTGCGGAACTACAGCGACGTCCTTGCCGACCCCCAAACCCAGGCCGCGGGTGTGCACACCCTGGCCTACTTGGCGCTTGCCCTCCTGCTCGAGCTCGGGCTCGGGCTCGCGTTCGCACTCGCGCTGCGCCGGCCGTTCCGCGGTCGGTCCCTCGTCTTCACCGCGCTGGTGCTGCCGTGGGCGTTGCCGGGTGTGGTCAGCGGACTGTTGTGGCAGCGCGTGTTCAGCGCGGACAACGGGCTGCTCAACAGCGTCCTGCTGCAGACGCATGTCATCGGGTCCTACGTCTCGTGGCTGACCAGCCCCGTCTACTCGATCGTCTTCATCACGCTCGTCCACGTCTGGGGCGTGCTGCCGCTGACGACGCTCATCCTCCTCTCGGGTCTCAACGGCATCCCCGAGGAGCTGTACGCCGCGTCCTCCGTCGACGGCGCCTCCGGTGGCCGCCAGTTCTGGTTTGTCACGTTGCCGCTGTTGCGCCCGGCCATCGCCGTCGCGCTGACGACCGGATCGGTGTCGGCGCTCGCCATCTTCGACGAGATCTACGTGCTCAACGGCGCGGCGCTGTCAACCCGGTCGGCCATGATGCAGATCTACGACACGACGTTCCGACAGCTCGATTTCGGACACGGCAGCGCGCTGGCCATCATGCTCACGGTTGTCACGGTCGCGCTCGGCCTCGCGTGGGTCGTCGCCTTCCGGCGAGTCGCTCAATGACCGCCGCCGCCGGCCTGGGCCGCGTCGACGTCGCGGCGGTGGGCCGCCGGCCGGCCTCACGACGCCGCGCCCACGCTCCGGGGACACCGCCGGTGTGGGCGCGGGCCGGCCGGCTGGTGATCGTTGCGCTGCTGCTCATCTGGTCCCTGGGACCGGTCGCCATCGGCATCCTGACCAGCCTGTCCACCCAGGCCGAAGTCTCCGCCGTGCCGGCCCAGCTTCTCCCGCACACGCCTACCCTCGACGCCTACCGGTCACTCCTGGGCCATGGAGGGGCGCCCACCGGGCCCGTCGCGGCGGGCACCGTGGGCACCGACGAGACGCAGGCATTCACCCATGCCCTGCTCAACGGCGCGGTCTCCACGGTGCTCGCGGTGCTGGTGGTCCTCGCCGTTTCGATCGCGACCGGGTACGCGTTCTCCCGGCTGCGATTCCGCGGCCGGCTCGTGACACTCGTCGTAATCATCGCGACTCTGGCGATCCCGGCGGTGGCACTGGTCGTCCCGCTCTTCCAGTTGCTGGCGTCCGCGCACCTGATCGACACCCAACTGGGGCTTGTCCTGATCTATACGAGCGCAACCGTGCCGCTCGGTGTCTGGCTTTTCTACAACTACTGCGAGGACGTGACCACGGACCCGGAAGAGGCGGCGCTGATGGATGGCTGCAATCGCTGGCAGGCACTCCGGCACGTCGTCGTCCCACAGTTGGTGCCCGGGATCGCAGCTCTCACAGCAATTCTCATGCTCGCCATCTGGGGGCAGTTCTTCATTCCGCTGCTCTTCGCGCCGACCTTGCACACGAAGCCGGTGCCGGTGCTCATCACCGAATTCTCCGGCAAGTACCGCACGAATTATCCGCTCGTCGCAGCCGTCGGCGTGCTGGCGCTGCTGCCGCCGGCGGTGGTCGCCACCGTCCTCAACCGGCATATCCGCAGCATGCTCAGCGGGCTGTCGGTATGAGCCAGCGGGGCCCGTTGCCACGGCCGGCGGTGCCGATCGCTTTCGCGCACCAGGGCGGACTTTCCGAGCATCCGAGGAATTCGCTGCCTGCCTTCCTGCTCGCTCTCGAGGCGCAGTGCACCGGTTTCGAATCCGACGTCTGGCTCACCGCCGACGGAGTGCCGGTGCTCGACCACGACGGCATCGCCGGCGGTGTGCCGATCCGGACCCTGCAGCGTTCGGAGTTGCCGGACCAGGTGGCAACTCTCGGGGACCTCTATGCCATCTGTGGGCCGAGCGCGCCACTCAGCCTCGATGTGCGCGACCCGGAGGGAGTGCCGCGCATACTCGCGACCGCCCGGGCCGCCGGTGGCGCCGCCGTCAGCAATTTATGGCTGTGCACGGAGCTGGTCGCCGAGGCGCGGACGTGGCGGCTCGAAGACGACGACGTGCCGATCGTGCACTCCACCGAGCTGGCCGAGATGACCGACGGATTCGGCGCTCATCTCCTCCTTCTTCGAACCGAAGGCGTCGACGTGCTGAACCTGCACGAGACCGACTGGGACGAGGGGCTGGTCGCGCGCACGCACGACGCCGGCCTGCTCGCCTTCGGATGGGACACCCATACCCGCGAAGGGGTCGAGCGCCTGCTCGGCTACGGGTGCGACGGCATCTACAGCGACAACGTCGGCGTCCTGGTCGACGTACTCGGCTGCCGGACTACCGCAGGGCCGGCGACGTGACGCCGTCCGACGTGGGGGAGCGGCCACGGCTCGAGCGGGTCGATCGCTCGGGGACCCGCACGCTGTGGCGACAGGTGGCTGATGTGTTGGCGGCCGACCTCGCCGAACAGGGTCGCCCGGGCAGCCGGCTCGAGTCGGAGGCGGCGCTCGGCCGGCGGCTCGGGGTCAGCCGCGTCACCGTCCGCCAGGCGCTGTCCGACCTCGCCGAGCGCGGGGTGGTCGCCTCGCAGGCGGGTCGGGGCTGGTTCGCGGTGCACTCGGACCAGGGGCGAGACGACGCCCTCGGTGAGCCGCCGGGTTTGCTGCAGAGCTTCACCGACATGGCGCACAGCCGCGGAATCGACACCGATTCCCTGGTGCTCGAGCAGCGGGTCCGGCCGGCCACCCTGGACGAGGCGGAGCTGCTCGCCATCGCCCCTGGCGCACCACTGCTCTCGCTTCGGCGACTTCGTCGCCTCGATGGGCTTCCCATCGCCGTCGACCACAGTCTGCTGCCAGCGCACCTCCTACCCGATGCCGGTTCCATCGACTTCGCGACCGGGTCGCTGTACGCAGCGCTGCGCGCACGGCAGGTCCACCCGAACCGGTCCTCCTACGAGGTGCAGGCGGAGGCCGCTACGGCCGAGGTCGCCGAGCTGCTCGCCGTCGACCGCGGTTTCCCGGTGCTCGCCGCACGGCAGGTGGCGCAGGACCCCTCCGGCCGCCCGATCGAGCGAGGACACATCACCTACCGCGGCGACCGCTACCGGTTCCGGGCCGTGCTGCGGGCGTGACCGACCTTCTCGTCTTCGGGGAGGTCAACCCCGACATCGTCGTACGCGGGGTTCCGCCGCTTGCCTTCGGGCAATCCGAGGACCTCGTCACGGCGACCACGATGACGGTCGGCAGCAGTGCAGCCATCGTCGCGTGCGGAGCAGCCCGCCTGGGCACGCGAACAGCCCTGGTCGGCGTGGTCGGAGCCGATCCCTTCGGCCGTTACATGCTGGATCGGCTGACCGACCGCGGCGTCGACACGTCGCTCATCCGGGTGGCCGAGGATCGGCGTACCGGGTCCTCGGTCATCCTTATCCCGGCCGACCCGACGGATCGGCAGATCCTGACCGACCTCGCGGTCATCGCCGAGCTGAGCGTCGACGACGTGCCGCCGGCGGTGCTCTCCGGTTGCCGTCACCTGCACGTGAGCTCATGGTTCCTGCAACAAGGCGCGCAGGCGCGGCTGCCCGAGCTCCTCGCCCGAGCGCGCTCGTGGGGGCTGACGACCTCGGTCGACCCCAATGACGACCCGGCCGGAAGGTGGGACTCCCATCTGCCCGAGGCGCTGCCGCACATCGACGTGCTGTTCTGCAACGAGTCCGAGGCACAAGGCATCAGCGGGACGGCTGACCCGATGACTGCGGTGTGGGCGCTCCTCGAGCAGATGTCCGCTTCGGGCGGCACCCGGCCTGCCGTCGTCCTCAAGCTTGGCGCCGGCGGGGCGATCCTCATGCACAAGGACGCCGGCCTGCACGTCAGCGCCCCCGTGGTTCCGGTGGTCGACACGGTCGGCGCCGGCGACTCGCTCGCCGCCGGTTTCCTGCACGGGCTGTTGCTCGGCCGGCCGGCCGAGGACTCCCTGCGTCTTGCCGTCGCCTGCGGCTCACTGTCGACAACGGCGGCAGGTGGGACGGCGGCGCAACCGGTGCTGGCAGCGGCAACGCGGCTCGGCACGACTCTCGCAGCCACCAGAATCGACGGAGACAGGAAGTGGGGACATCGTGAGTGACGACCTGGTTGGACGGGTGACCCGTGCGGAGATTGCCACCCAGCCCGAGTGCTGGGCCCGGGCGATCGATGACGCAGGCGCCGGTGTTGCAGGCCTCCCCGCACCCGGCGAACGCGTCCTCGCCCTCGGGTGCGGCACGTCCTACCACGTCGCACGCGCCTACGCCTGGCTGCGGGAGGCCGCCGGGGACGGGGTGACGGACGGCATCACCGCGTCGGAGCTGCCGCCCCTGCTCCGAAACTACGACCGCATCGTGGCGATCAGCCGGTCGGGGACGACCACCGAGGTCCTCGAAGCCGTACGGCGCTTCGCCGGTGTCCCGTGCACGGCGCTCCTGGGCGAGCAGGGAACACCGCTGGCCGATCTCGCCACGGACGTGGTCGACCTGTCATACGCCGACGAGCGCAGTGTCGTGCAGACCCGCTTCCCGACCACGCTGCTCATGCTGCTCCGCGCGCAGCTCGCCGGGCCGGCCGGCTTGACCACGCTGCTCGGCGCAGCCAGGGCCGCACTGGCCGGGCCACTGCCGGCCGCCCCCCCGCGCCAACTCGTCGTGCTCGGGTCCGGCTGGTCGACCGGCATCGCGGAGGAGGCGGCGCTGAAGTGCCGCGAATCCGCCGGCCTGTGGAGCGAGGCCTACCCGGTGGGGGAGTACCGGCACGGACCGATCAGCGTCGCCGGCCCGGGAACACTGGTCTGGTCGCTGATGCCGATCGACGAGGGGTTCCGCGCGGCCGTCCGCGACACCGGCGCCGACCTGGAGGTGGCCGCCGGCGACCCGCTGGTGGAGCTGATCCGGCTGCAGCGTTACGCCGTCGCCTGTGCGCAGGCCGCCGGCCGGGACCCCGACAACCCGGTGCACCTGACTCGTTCGGTGGTGTTGTCCTGAGCGGCCGGGGGCGGCCGACCACCGGAGAGCTGGTGGCGGCGGCGGCATCGAGCCGGCGCGGGATCGCCGCGTTCAACGTCATCACCCTCGAGCACGCCGAAGCCATCGTGTCCGGCGCCGAGTCCGCCGGCAGACCGGTGATCCTGCAGATCAGCCAGAACGCGGTGCGTTGGCACGGAGGACGGATCCGGCCGATCGCCCTGGCCGCGGCGGCCGTCGCCGAGGCGGCGTCCGTGCCGGTCGCATTGCACCTCGATCACGTCGACGACGTGGTGCTGCTGCGGGAGGCGGCCGCTGCCGGCTTTTCCTCAGCGATGTTCGACGCCGGAGCGCTGCCGCACCAGGAAAACATCGAGCGCACCCGGGCGGCCGCGGAGTGGGCGCACGGAGCCGGACTCTGGCTGGAGGGCGAGCTCGGCTACGTCGGCGGCAAGCCCGACGAGCCGGCGAGCGCCCATGCCGAGGGCGTGCGGACCGATCCCGACGAAGCCACGCACTACGTGCAGGCCACCGGGGTCGACGCGCTGGCGGTCGCGGTCGGCAGCGCGCACGCGATGACCTCGCGGTCGGCGACGCTGGACAGCGATCTGATCGCCCGGCTGGCCAGGGCCGTACCCGTGCCGTTGGTGCTGCACGGCTCGTCCGGCGTCCCGGACGACGAGCTCCGCCGGGCGGTGGCCACCGGAATCGTCAAGGTCAACGTCGGCACCGCGCTGAACATCGCGATGACCCGCGCCGTCCGCGCCACGCTGGATGCGGCCCCGGCGCTGGTCGACCCGCGCAAGTACCTCGGACCGGCTCGCGACGCCGTCGCGCGCACCGTACGGGACCTTATCGAGGTGATCAGCGGCTGAGGCTCACACCGGTGGGCGGCAGCGAAGGACGTCGAGCTCGCCGCGCAGGCGCACCGGCCCGGCGCCGTAGGGCACGACGATCGTCGACCCGGTGCTCAGGTCCAGTCCGCTGGCGCCTTCCCAGCTGAGCCGGCCGGAGCCAGCGACCACGGCGAGCACCGCAAAACCGGGCTCCAGGACCGAATCCACCACCCCACAGATGCGGTGGGCGCGGAAGAACCGGTCGGCTGCAGGCGGGAAGATGTGGTCATCGTCCCAGCGCCCGTTCAGCCGTTCCAGGTCGTCCGGCGACACGGCGTTATGGCGTACGCACTGCAGAGCCGCGGCGAAGCCGATGCCAAGGTGCCCGTCGCGCGGACCGTCGATGGCGAAGCCGGAATACTCGAGCAACAGCGACAGGTCTGCGGCCTGCTGGAGCTCGAGGAGGAAGATTCCCGGTCCGATTGCGTGCGGCAGGCCGGCCGGCACGTACACGGTGTCGCCCGGTCGCACCTCGATGCCGTGCAGCGCCGCCAGCATGGCATCCCGGTCCTGCTCGGCGACCCAGGCGGCGAGCTGGGCCGGCTCGACGTTCTCCCGAAAGCCGAGGTGCACCCGGGCGGCCGGCTCGGCTTCCAGAATGATCCATGACTCGGTCTTCCCGGTGCGGCACGACAGATGCCGGCGGGCGAAATCGTCGTCGGGGTGCACGTGCACCGGCAGTCGCTCGCCGGCGTCCAGCAGCTTGACCAGCAGGGCCGGATCTGCGCCGTACTTCGCGGTGTGTTCCGGCCCGAGCCAGCTCCCCGGGTCGGCCGCAATCGCAGCTTGCAGGGTGCGGCCGTCGTCGAGGACGGTGAAGCCGAGGCCTTCACACCCGGCGACCGTCGTGGTGGAGGCGATCCAGTCCTCCGGGACGTGGTCGCCGGCCGGGGGCGTGCCGCGAAACGACGCAATGCGCTCCCCGCCCAGATAGAACCGGTCGGCGGGCTGGTTGGCCGGCAAGGCAACCGGTGGCGCAGGAACCTGCGCGGGATTGGGCACAATGGTCCTCAAGCAGCAGCGGATGGCAGGTCCTACCCGCCCGACGTAGGGCACTGTGCCGGGCCAAGCACATTGTCGTCAAGACGCGCGTGGCGACACCCTCGCATTCCCTTGACATCGGGCGGGGCCGAGCACATAGTTCCGGAACGCCGGTGACATCGATTACCTGGGCTGGCGATGCGGGCACACCGCTGACTTCTCCCCCAGACCTGTCCTACCGTCATCAATGGCCTCGATGGCGCCCTCGAAGAATCCGAAAGGGCCGGCCGTGTTGATCGCCACCCCGAATCTGTGCCTCGACCGGACGCAGTTCGTCACCGAGCTGGTGCCGGGGGCCGTCGTGCGGGCCCTCGAGGTGGAGGTCACGGCGGGCGGCAAGGGGGTCAATATCGCCCGGGTGGTCCGGGCCCACGGGTGTCAGGCGACCCTGGTCGGGTTGGTTGCGGACAACGACCGGGGTCACCTGCTCGGCTTGCTGCGCGGCGAGGGCGCCGATGTGGTGGACGTCCCGATGCCGGGTGACGCCCGGATGGCGATGATCATCATCGAGCGGTCCGGCGGCCGGATCACCGTGCTCAATGAGCCCGGGTCGACCCTGTCGGCGCGGTCCTGGCAGGACTACCGGCGCGCCGTCGAACGGGCCCTTCCCGGCCGCCGGGTGATGGCGTGCTCCGGTAGCCTGCCGCCCGGTGCGCCGGCCGACGCCTACGGCCAGCTGGTCGAGCTCGCGCATCGCGCCGGTGTTCCTGCCCTCGTCGACACCGCGCCGGCCGCCTTGCGCGCAAGCCTGGCAAGTGGCCCGGACCTCGTCGCGCCGAACGTGGCCGAGGCCGAGGCCGCGATCTCCGGTGGCTCGGGTGCGGTGCTCGCCGAGGCGGACACCGACGTACGCGAGCGGGCGGCCACGGCCGCGCTGACCTTGTGCGAGCTCGGGGCACGGGCGGCCGCGGTGACCGCCGGCGCCGAGGGTGTCGCGCTCGCCACCGCTGAGTCGGCCCAGGTGCGCTGGCTGCCTACGATGCCGGTGGAAGTCGTCAGTGCAGTGGGGGCCGGTGACTCTCTGCTGGCCGGCGTCCTGCTCGCGGTCCACTCGTCCGAGCGGGGTGCCTCCATCGACTGGGGGGAGGCGGTCCTGCGCGGGGTGGCCACGGCGACGGCGTCGTGTGAGCAGCTGCGGGCCGGCGGGGTCGACCCGCGGCGGGTCGAGGAGCTACTCGGGCAGGTGCGTGAGCTTGCCGCCGCCGAGCAGCCCGCGCCGCGCGGGGGAGCATGAGCCGCCGCGTCCGGCTGAGCGACGTCGCCGTCCTCGCCCGGACCAGCACGAAGACCGCCTCGCGGGTGATCAACGGCAACGTCCGGGTGGGCCCGGATACCCGCGCTCGAGTCGAGCAAGCGGTCCTGGAGCTGGGCTACCGGCCCGATCCGCTCGCGCGCTCCCTGCGGCTCGGCACCGATGATACGATCGGAGTCGTCGTCGACGAGGTCAGCGACCCCTTCTTCGCCAGCGTCATTGGTGAGATCGAGCGGATGGCCCTCGGGTGCGGGATGACCGTCATCATCGCCAGCACCCAACGGCTGGCCGACCGTGAGCGGATCGTCCTCGACGGGCTTTTGCAGCGCCGGGTGGCCGGGCTGATCATCGCGTCGATCTCCGCCGACCATGCGCACCTGCGGTCGGCGCGGTGTCCTGTCGTTTTCATCGACCGCGCTGCGGTCGGCCTCGAGGCCGACGCCGTGCTCGTCGACGACCACGCCGGAGCGCGCCTGGGCGTCGATCACCTGATCGCCCGCGGTCACCGGCACATCGCCTACCTGGGCGACCGCCTCGTCGTCGACACCGCCCGCTACCGCCTCGACGGCTACGGCGAATCCCTCAAGCTCGCCGGCATCCCGGTGCGGGAGGAGTACGTGATCGGCACCGAGCCGTCGGTGGCGGACGGCCGTCCGGTCGTAGCGGCCCTGCTGGCTCTGGCGCAGCCGCCGACCGCGATCTTCAGCGCGAACGCGCGGTGCTCGCTGCGGGTGCTGCCCGCGTTGCACCGAATGGGCCGTACGGACGTCGCTTTCGTCTCCTTCGGCGACTTCGCCACCGCCGAGGCGCTCACCCCGCCGGTCACCGTGATCGACCACTCGCCGGAACTGATCGGCCGTCTCGCGGCCGACCGGCTGCTGCGGCGGATGGCCGGCGACGAGATGCCGGTGGAGACGATCACCGCACCTTTGCACCTGGTCCCGCGCGGCAGCGGGGAGGTGGCACCGTGAGCCGGACCGCCGAGCTGGTCGTCGGAATCGATCTCGGCACGACCGACACCAAAGCGGTGCTGACCACGCCGGACGGTACGACCGTCGGCTTCGCCCGGGGCGCGACGAGCTGGACGCAGCGCGAAGGCGGACGGCTGGAGACGACCGGCGCGGCGCTCACCGGTGATGTCATCGCCACCGTGTCGGAAGCGCTCGGCGACAACCACCGTCGAAAGCATCCCCGGCTCACCTTCTGCGGCGTCGATGAGCCGGGCGCCCGGGGTGCGGCCCTCTTCGCCGCTTGTGCCGCGCTCGACGTGGGCGTCGACGAACTAGCCCCTCGGTTTGCCGCTACCGCGGACCCACCCGGAACCGCTGCCCGATCCGGCCCTGCGCCGGACCGATCCACCAGGGAGTGACCTGATGACCCCGATCCTCGAGGCCCGTGAAGTCCGCAAGCAGTACGGGCACGTCGAGGCGCTGACCGGCGCCAACTTCGACGTTCAGGCCGGTGAGGTCGTTGCGCTGATCGGCGACAACGGGGCCGGCAAGAGCACCCTCGTGCGGATCCTGTCCGGAGCGGAGACCGCCACCTCCGGTCAGATCTTTTTCGAGGGCCGCCCGGTGGAACTCACGTCCCCGGTCGACGCCCGCGCACTCGGTATGGAGACCGTTTTTCAGGACCTGGCGCTGGCGCCGCACCTGTCGCCGGCGCAGAACATGTACCTGGGCCGTGAGGTGATGCGGAAGGGACCGCTCGGCCGGCTCGGCTTCATGGATACCAAGACCATGCGCGCCGGCAGCCGCAGCGCGTTCGACAAGCTCGGTGCAACGGTGCGCAATCTGAACGGGCCGGTGGGATCGATGTCCGGGGGTCAGCGACAGGGGATCGCGGTGGCCCGGGCGGCAGCCTGGGCGCAAAAGGTCGTGTTCCTCGACGAGCCGACCGCCGCGCTGGGAGTCGTACAGACCAAGAATGTGCTCGACCTAATCCGTCGGGTCAGCGACGAAGGTATCTGCGTGGTGTTCATCAGCCATTCCATGCCGCATGTGATGGACGTTGCCGACCGGATCCAGGTCATGTGGCGCGGTCGCCGGGTGGCGACCTATCGCAAGGCGGACACCTCGATGGAGCAATTGGTCGCCGCCATGACCGGGGCTGTCAGCCAGGAGGCGTCATGACCGTTGGAGAAACGGCATCGGTCGCCGCCGGGTCAGCGGCCGTCGAGGAACCGCCCAGCGGGCACTGGCAGCGGATCGTGCGTCTGCAGGCACTGCAGATCGTGCTGCTCCTCGCGGTCACGGTGGCGATCTTCACCATCCTGCGGCCGGGCACCTTCCTGACCCCGTTCAACATCCGCGGCATCGTCCAGAACACCTCCATCCTCGCGGTGCTCGGGGTGGGCATGACATTCGTCATCATCACCGGTGGTATCGATCTCTCGATCGGAAGTGTGCTCGTCTTCAGCGGTGTGGTCGCCGACAAGGTGATGGCCGCCTCCGGGGGGCAGGGCTGGGGGACCGTGCTGCTGGGTACGCTCGCGGCCCTTGCCGCCGGCCTGGCCTGGGGACTGGTCAATGGCGTGCTGGTGGCCAAGGCCAAGGTGCCGCCGCTGATCGTGACGCTGGGCTCGCTCAGCGCCGCCCTCGGTTTCGCGCAGATCCTCACCAAGGGCCTGGACCTGCGGGACGCGCCCAAGACGCTGGTCAACAAGGTGGGCTTCGGCAACATCGTCGGCCAGGTGCCGACACTCGCCGTCGTCGCCGGCATCATCGTTCTGGGCGGTGTCGTCCTGCTGCACCGGACGCGTTTCGGCCTGTACACGTACGCCATCGGTTCGAACGCCGAGGCCGGCCGGCGGGGCGGCGTGAAGGTCGATCGTCATCTGATCAAGGTGTACGCGCTGGCCGGGCTGCTGGCCGGCTTCGGTGGAATCCTCAATCTCGGTTTCTACCAGTCCACCACGATCGGCGGTCAGTCGAATACCGCGCTCAACGTCATCGCCGGTGTGGCCATCGGCGGAACCAGCCTTTTCGGCGGGGTGGGCTCCGTCCTCGGCACGGTCGTCGGGCTGTTCATCCCTATCGTGCTGCAGAACGGCTTCATCCAGATCAACGTCCAGCCGTTCTGGCAGCAGGTCGTCGTCGGTGCGGTGCTGGTCGCCGTCGTCTACGTCGACCAGGCCCGTCGCGCCGCTGCCGTGGGCGGCGGGCGCAGATCGCGATTCCCTTTCCTCTCCCGCCAGGGGAGAGGAACTCGAGAGGAGACAGCATGAAGCGTAGGACCGCATGCGTGGTGGGCACGGTGCTCGTCGCGCTCACTACGACCGCCGGCTGCAGCTCGGGCAGCAGCAAGAGTACGTCCGGAGGCACCAGCGGCGGCGGCACAAAAAAGGCCTACAAACTGGCCTTCATCCAGGGCGTCGCCGGTGACGCCTTCTACATCACGATGCAGTGCGGCATCCAGGCCGAGGCAAAGGCCGAAGGCGCGACCGTCAAGACGCAGGGTGCGCAGAAGTTCGACCCGACGCTGCAGACACCGGTCCTGCAGTCGGTGATCGCCACCAAGCCGGATGCGATCCTGATCGCCCCGACCGACGTTTCCGCGATGCAGCAGCCGATCGCGCAAGCGAAGGCGCAGGGAATCAAGATCGTACTGGTCGACACAACGTTGACTGATCCGTCGGTGGCCGTCTCGGCGATCTCCTCCGACAACACCGCGGGCGGCAAGGCGGCGTTCGACGCGATCAAGAAGCTGGCGCCCAACGGTGGCAAGGTGCTCGGCATCGGCGTGCAGCCCGGCATCAGCACGACCGACGCCCGCGACAAGGGCTTCGCCGACGCCGCAAAGTCCGACTCGAAATACCAGTACCTCGGCGTCCAGTACTCACAGAACGAGACGGCGAAGGCAGCGTCGATCGTCAGCGCCGCTCTGCAGAAGAACCCCGACATCGTCGGGATCTTCGCCTCGAACCTGTTCGCTGCCGAGGGCACGGCCACGGGTATCCGTCAGGCCGGCAAGCAGAACACCGTGAAGGTGGTCGGTTTCGACGCAGGGCCGGACCAGATCAAGGCACTGCAGGACGGCACCGTCCAGGCCCTGATCGCGCAGCAGCCGGGCACGATCGGAAAGGACGGTGTGCAGCAGGCGATCAAGGCGCTGAAGGGCGGATCGGTCACCCCGAAGATCCAGACCGGCTCTACCATCATCACCAAGGACAACCTCAGCTCGCCGGAAGGGCAGGCGGCCGCCTACAAGGCCAACTGCTGATCCGCACCGAGGGCCACGGCGCTCCTTGAACCATGTCGCGTCGGGGCTCCTCCCTTTTCGGAGCCGAATACGCCTTCGATCCAACTCGTAGGAGCCGCTATATGACGTCCTTTCGACCCGATGCGGTCGCCTCCGCCCGGCTCGGTGAGTCCGCCAAGGTGTGGACCAGCGACCTGTCGGTCTCGGAATTCGCGCTGCTCGAAGCGGCGGATTTCGAGCCGGTCGAGTTCGTGATGGGCAGCTCGGTGTTCCACATCGGTTGGCAGCAGCAGAATCTGCGCCAGTCGGTCGAGCTGGGAGTGCTGACCCAGGCGATGTACACCGCCCGCATGAACGCGATGAACCGGATGCTCGCCGAGGCAGCGCAGGTCAACGCGGACGGGATTGTCGGGACCCGACTGGAATTCCGGCGGCACGGTCTGAGCGCCGAACACATCGAGTTCATCGCGGTGGGCACCGCGGTGCGCTCACGGAGCAATCCCGGGGCGTACAAACGGCCCGACAGCATGCCCTTCACCAGCCACCTGGGCGTGCAGGACTTCTATACGCTGCTGAAGACCGGGCATGTGCCGGTGGAGTTCGTGATGGGAGTCTGCGTGTGGCATGTCGCCCAACAGGGCTTCATGCAGACGCTGAAGCAGGTCGGCCAGAACGTCGAAATGCCGCAATGGACACAGGGCTACTACGACGCCCGCGAGCTCGCGCTCAGCCGTATGCAGGCCGAAGCCGAGCGGATGGGCGCGACCGGAGTGACCGGCGTGGAATGGGCCGCCAGCGAATGGATGTGGGGCGCGCACACGTTGGACTTCTTCACCTCCGGCACTGCAGTACGCCGGACCGCCGCCCCGGCCGCAATGACCCCCACCTTCGTGCTGCCCCTGCGGTGACGGCCGGCCTGCCAAGCGGGTTCGTCGATCCGACCGATCCGGTGGAGCTGGCTGCGATCCTGCGCGAAACGGTTGATCGGCTCGGGATGGCCGGCGTCGTGAATCTGCTGGCTCAGGTGTCCGGCGTACGGATCGAGCCGGGCCGGCCGGCGGGCCTGCTCCGGCGGGCCGAGCCGGCTCGCCTACACGCCGGGGAAGCACGCCTCATCCTGGCCGCACCGGTCGTCCGGGAACACGTCGTCGGCGAGATCGTGCTGAGCCGGCAGCCGCTTCCCGCGGGCGACGTGCCTTACGTATTGGCCGGCCTGGTCAGCGCCGCAGTCGCCGCAGCCGGCACCAGCAGCCAGGCCAGCGTGGTGATCACGGCATTCCGGGATGCCTTGACCGCCAGCGGCTGACGAGGTGCGCCGCCGGGCCGCATCTCCTGCCCCCGCGGCCCGGTACGTCACACTGGCTGGCGTAACTGACACATCTGAGGGGAGCCCCGATGGACATCACCCAGCTGATTCTCGACGACCACCATGAGCAACGCCGGCTATTCGCCCTCCTGGAGCAGGTTGAGCCTGCCGACACCGGCACCCTGAGCGCGCTGTGGGGGCGACTGTCGGCGTTCCTGGAGGTGCATGCCGAGGCGGAGGAGCAGTTGTTCTATCCGGCCGTGCTTCGCGTCGGTGCGGGCGCCGGTGGCAAGGACAGTGCCGAAGACGAGACCGAGGATGCCATCTCCGACCACAACGAGATCCGCGACGCCGTCGCTGCAGTAGCCGACCAGCAGGTCGGAGCCGATGCGTGGTTCGACGCGGTGGCCGCCGCCAACAAGGCCAACGGCGACCATATGGCCGAAGAGGAGCGGGAGGCCCTGACCGACTTCCGACGCCACGCCGACCTGCAAACGCGACACGACCTGGCCGTCGCGTTCGTCACCTTCGAGGCCCGGCACGTCACCGGCGTCACGCCGGTCGACAAGGATCCTGGCAGCTACATTGCCGAGCACAGCTGAGACGTCGGCGGCGCAAGTGCTGATGACCGCCGGAGCGAGCTCATCACTAGGCCGGAGGTGGCTTCCTTGGCCGGGCGGTTGCTAGCGGCGCTGGTCGGCGCCGTGGGAATCGGGCTGCTCGCGCTTATCGTCGTGACCGTCGCTCTCGTCGCACGGGGCCGACCCGCTCAGCCGCCCCGCCGCCGGGGGTTGCCGAAGTCCTACGGCCGCAACATGCGGGCGTGGCAGGCCGGCGTGCTGCGCGACATCCGGCGCCGGGGTCGCTGACCGCCGGCGGCGAGGCGCAGGTCGCGTTCCGTGACCTTGGTCCTACAACATAACAACCCGCTGGTCGACTATCACTTCCTGTACGCGATCGTGCTCATCGTGCTCACCGCCTGCTATGCCGGCACCACGTGGGGCCTGGGCCGCAGGTGGTCGCGGCTGCCGTTCGTGCAGTCCCGCCGCTGGGCCCTATGACTCCGGCGCCGGACCCGGCCGCCTACGGTTGGGCCGACGCCGGCTGGGCGACGGTCCCGAGCGACTGGAACCCCGCCGAAGACGCCGAGAAGATGCCGGTTGGCGCGATCGACACCGTCTTCGGTGCCCAGCGCCCACCGGGGCTGAATATCACGGTTCAAGAGGGCAGTGCCGCGCAGGTGCTCCTGGAAGTGAGCAGCGGCGCCCGGATGCTGGTGGTGGGCAGTCGCGGTCACGGCGGCTTCGCCGGTCTGCTCCTCGGCTCGGTCAGCGCCGCCTGTGCCGAACATGGCGATTGCCCGGTCCTGGTCGTGCACGGCACGACCGCACCGCCGGCCTGAGCACCGCGGCCGCGAGCAGCGCCTGCCCATGATCACCGGCCCGGAGCCTGCCCGAGAAGGCGCCGGGCCTCGCGGGCGATCTGCAGGTCCTCCCGGGCCGTCACCACCAGCACCTGGACGTCCGCCGTGGCGGCGGTGATGTCGGTGTCGCCCTCGGCGCCGTCGTTGCGCGAGGCGTCGACGGCGACGCCCAGCCAGCCCAGCCGGTCGGCCGTGCGCTGCCGGACCGTGGCGGAGTGCTCGCCGACTCCACCGGTGAAGACGATGACGTCGGCGCCACTCGCGGCGGCGGCCATGGCGCCGATCCCGCTGGCGAGTCGATGAAGATATACGTCCAAGGCGAGCCGGGCATCGGCATCCCCGCTGCCGGCCCGACCCTCGACCTCGCGCATGTCCGACGTGCCTGCCAGTGCGGCGAGGCCGGACCGGTGCTCGAGCGCGGTGGCAATCTCATGCGGTGTGAGGTGTTCGTGTTCCTCCAGCCAGAGCACCAGGCCGGGGTCGACGGTGCCGGAGCGGGTGGCCATGACGAGGCCTTCCAGCGGGGTGAAGCCCATGGTGGTGTCGATGCTGCGGCCGTCGACCACTGCGCACAACGAGGCGCCGGCCCCGAGATGGCAGCTGATGACACGTAGCCCATCCGCTGAGCGGCCGAGCATCCCGGCGGCGCGGCGAGCGGCGTAGGAGTGGGACAGGCCGTGGAAGCCGTACCGGCGGATACCGTACTTGCGTCGCCAGTCGGCCGGGATCGCGTACGTCGCGGCCGCAGGCGGGATGGTGGTATGGAAGGGCCGTGTCGAAGCAGGCCACCGCGGGGACGTCGGGTAGTTGCGCGCTGACCGCGTCCAGACCGGCCAGCGACTGGGGCTGGTGCAACGGAGCGAGATCGGTCAGCGCGCGCAGCCGCTCGCGGACCCGTTCGTCGATCCGGACCGGTCCGGTGAATCCGGTGCCCCCATGGACGATGCGGTGCCCGACTACGTCAGGAGCAGGAAAATCGCTCAGCACGCCGGCCAGTGCCGAGGCGTCGCCGGTGGCGTCGGCCGGCAGGTCCGCGCTGCCCAGTAATTCGCCGGCGTCACCGACCAGCCGCAGCTTCAGGCTGGACGAGCCGGCGTTGACGACGAGAACCCGCACGGCTCAGCCGTCTCCGCCGGCCATGGTCGGCTGGGTCGCACCTGCGGCCCAGGTCCAGCCCGAGATCGCCGGATCGTCTTCGCCGTGCACGCGGGTATAGACGCGAGCCGCCAAGCGAGCGTCGGACATGTGCTGGCGCAGGACCGCGGCCCGGCTGCCTAGGGAGGGAACGTGGTCGATGACGTCCATGACGAGATGGAACCGGTCGAGGCCGTTGAGCATCACGATGTCGAAAGGCGTGGTCGTGGTGCCCTCTTCGATGTATCCCCGGACATGGATCTGGTGGTGGTTGTTGCGCCGGTAGGTCAGCCGGTGAATCAGCCATGGGTAGCCGTGGTAAGCGAAGATGATGGGCTTGTCGGAGGTGAACAGGGCGTCGAAATCGCGGTCGGACAGGCCGTGCGGATGCTCGGTGTCCGGTTGCAGCCGCATGATGTCGACCACGTTGATCAGCCGGACCTTCAGCTCGGGCAGGTGCTGGCGCAGCAGCTGGGCCGCCGCCAGCATTTCGAGCGTGGGCACGTCGCCGGCGCAGGCGAGGACGACGTCGGGCTCGCCGTCGGTGGTGCCGGCCCACTCCCAGATCCCGAGTCCGCGGGTGCAATGGGCGATCGCCTCGGTCATGTTCAGGTACGTGAGCGCCGGCTGTTTTCCCGCCACGATGACATTGACGTAGTTGCGGCTGCGTAGGCAGTGGTCGGCCACTGACAGCAGTGTGTTGCTGTCCGGCGGCAGGTAGACGCGCACGATCTCGGCCTTCTTGTTCATCACGTGGTCGATGAAGCCGGGATCCTGATGGGAGAAGCCGTTGTGGTCCTGGCGCCAGACGTGGGAGGAGAGCAGGTAGTTCAGCGACGCGATCGGCCGGCGCCACGGGATGGTCCGGGTGGTCTTGAGCCACTTGGCGTGCTGATTGAACATCGAGTCGATGATGTGGATGAACGCCTCGTAGCAGTTGAACAGCCCGTGCCGACCGGTGAGCAGATAGCCCTCCAGCCAGCCCTGGCACAGATGTTCGGAGAGCACCTCCATCACCCGGCCGTCGCGAGCCAGGTGGTCATCACCGGGCACCACGGTGGCGTCCCAGGCCCGGTCGGTCCGATCCGGGTCCGCGGTGAGGTGTTCGGCAACCTCTATCTGACCGGGCACGAACGAGCGGTCAGTGCCGAGGACGAGGAGCTGGTGGCCTCACTGGCAGCGACGGCGGCCGTTGCCATCGAGAACGCCCGGCTGTTCGACGAGGCGCGCCGCCGGCAGGAGTGGCTGCAGGCTTCGACCGAGATCACCCGGCAATTGCTGTCCAGCGAGGGCGAGGAGCCGTTGCAGGTGATCGCGCGCCGGTTGCAGCAGATTGCCGACGCCGACGCCGTCAACGTCGTCCTGCCGACCCCGGGTGGGCAGCGACTGATGGTCGAGGTGGCCACTGGTGCCGGCGCCGATCAGCTCACCGGGTTGACGTACCCGATCGAGAGCACCGTCTCCCAGCTCGTGCTGGAAAACGGCCGGCCGGTGCTCATCGGTGACATCGCCGATGAGCACGAACACACGGTGCATCTGAGCGAGTTTGTTCCGGTCGGCCCGCTGATGGTGTTGCCGCTGGTCGGCGCCCAGCGGGTCCGGGGCGCACTGGTGGTCGGCCGGTTGCAGAGCCGGCCGCGGTTCACCGCCGCCGATATGGAGATGGCGACGACGTTTGCCAACCATGCCGCGGTCGCATTGGAGCTCGCCGATGCCCGGGCGGATAGGGAGCGGATCGTCCTGCTGGAGGACCGGGACCGGATCGCGCGCGACCTGCACGACCATGTCATCCAACGACTGTTCGGGGCCGGTCTGACGGTGGAGAGCGTCGCTTCCGGATTGAGAGGCGACGCTCGGGCCGACCGGCTGGCGCAGGTCGTCGATGACATCGACGAGACGATCCGCCAGATCCGTACGTCGATCTTCCGGCTGCGCGGTCCATTGGGCCCGGAGACCGGCGCCGTGCGGTCCCGGCTGCTGGCCGTTGCCGCGGACGTGGCCCAGCAGCTCGGGTTTGATCCACGAGTGCGGTTCGCCGGCCCGGTCGACGCCGTCGTCCCCGACCCGGTCCTCGACGACGTGCTGGCGGTGGTCCGCGAGGCGTTGACGAACGTGACCCGGCACGCCCGAGCCACCAGGGTCGATGTCGATGTCACCGCCTCGTTGAGCGAGTTGTCCGTCGTGCTCACCGATGACGGAGTGGGGATGGGTGACACCGGACGACGCAGCGGCCTGGCCAACCTGCGCCAGCGGGCCGAGCAGCACGGCGGTGCCCTCGTCATTACGTCCCCGATCGGCGAACCGGGAATGCCCGACCAGCAAGGAGGGACGCGTCTGCGATGGACAATTCCGCTGGGTTGAGCCCAGCTCCGACGGTCGTTCGGGTGTTCCTGCTCGACGATCACGAGATCGTGCGTCGCGGTATCGCCAACCTGATTGGTGACGAGCCGGACATCGTCGTGGTGGGCGAGGCCGGCAGTGCCGCGGCCGCTTTGGCCCGCATCCCGGCCGCCCGTCCCGACGTGGCGGTCCTCGATGCCCGGCTACCCGACGGCAGCGGGATCGACGTCTGCCGGGAGATCCGTTCCTCCATGCCCGAGGTGCGCTGCCTGATCCTGACCTCCTACGACGACAACGACGCGATCTTCGCCGCGGTGATGGCGGGGGCCGCCGGCTACCTGCTGAAAGAGGTCCGGGGCCCATCTTTCGTCGACGCTATTCGGCAGGTTGCCGCCGGCAAGTCCCTGCTCGACCCGGCGGTCACCGAGCGGCTGCTGAGCCGGTTGCGTGATGGCCAGCCGAAGGACGACAAGCTGAGCTCGCTGACCGAGCGCGAGCGTGAAATTCTTACCCTGATCACCGAGGGACTGACCAACAAGCAGATCGGCGAGCGTCTATTCCTGGCCGAGAAGACGGTGAAGAATTATGTATCCGGGCTGCTGGCGAAGCTCGGGATGCAGCGCCGCACCCAGGCTGCCGTCTACGGCGCCGACGTGCGCCGCAACTAATCACCGTCAGCCGACCGAAGCTGGCCATGGACATGTCGACCGCTGGCAGGAGATGCCCTTCTGATGACCGCAATACCGGCCAGCGATGCGCTACTGACCGACGGGCGGATCGTCCGCATCCGGCCGGGGGTTGGTGGTGACCACGCCGGGGTGCGCAGCCTGCACGAGCGGCTTTCCCCAGGATCGGTCTACCTGCGCTACTTCAGCGTGTCGGTGCCTCCGGAACGCTACTTCGACCAATTGCTGCGCCCCGCCGACGGCACTCATCAGACCTTGGTGGTCGAGCTCGGCGGCCAGGTAGTAGCGGTCGCCGGCTACGAGCGCCTCGCCGACGACCGGGTGGCCGAGGTCTCCTTCCTGGTCGACGATGAGCACCAGGGCCTCGGCATCGCCAGCCTGCTGCTCGAGCACTTGGCGGCCGGCGCAGCCGAGTCCGGAGTGCAACGGTTCGTGGCCGAGACCCTGCCGCACAACGTCGCCATGCTGACCGTGTTCCGGGCGGCGGGATTTCAGGTGCAGACGCGCCATCAGGACGGCGAGATCCGGGTCGAGTTCCCGGTGCATCCCGACGAAGGCGCTTTGTCGGCTGCCGATGCACGCGAGGCGCTCGCCGAATTCCGTTCGATGCACAACCTGCTTGCCCCCACCTCGGTCACCGTGGTGGGCGCCGGTCATGATCCGGAGGGCCTGGGCCACCTGGTGCTGGCCAACATCCTCGCCGGCGGATATTCCGGAGCGGTGTTCCCGGTCAACAGTGACGGCGTCGAGGCGCCGGGCCGACCGAACTGGCACTCGGTGGCCGAAGTCCCGGACCCGGTCGACCTGGTCGTGGTCGCGGTGCCGCCCCAGGAGGTGCCCGACGTGGCCCGGCAGGCGGCCGCGCGCGGCGCGCGGAGCCTGGTGGTCGTCACCGCCGATTTCGCGGAGTCCGGCCCTGCGGGAGCCGCCCGACAGCGCGACTACTGGAGATCTGCCGGGTCGGCGGCATGCGCCTGGTCGGGCCCAACTGCATGGGCATCCTGAGCAACGTCGGCGGGGTCGCCCTCAACGCCACCTTTAGCGCAAGCCGTCCGCCATCGGGCCAGGTGGGGCTGATGTCGCAGTCCGGTGCGGTGGGTCTCGCGGCGTTGGCGTACGCCGCACGGACCGGGGTCGGCATCGCAAGCTTCATCTCGGCCGGAAACAAGGCTGATGTATCGGGTAACGACCTGTTGTGTTTCTGGGAGCGCGACTCAGACACCCGGGTCTGTGCCTTCTACCTGGAGTCGTTCGGCAACCCGCGCAAGTTCGCCCGGCTGGCCCGCCGTGTCGGCCGGACAAAGCCGGTGGTGGCGGTGAAGTCGGGCCGGTCGGTGGCCGGCGGCCGCGGGGTGGCCTCGCAGACCGCCGCGGCGGCCACCCCGGAAGTGGCCGTGGATGCACTGTTCGCGCAGGCCGGCGTGATCCGGGCCGACTCGCTGGCGGAGCTGTTCGATGTGGTGACCCTGCTGGAGCGCGCGCCGCTGCCCGCCGGGCGGAAGGTCGCCATCGTCGGCAACAGCGGCGGACCGGGCGTGCTGGCCGCTGACGCCTGCGAGACCGCCGGTCTCGTGGTGCCGGAGCTGTCAAGCCAGGTCCGCGAGCGTCTTCTGCCGCTGCTGCCGGCCGGCGCGGCGGTCAGCAATCCGGTCGCGTTGTTCACCGGCGCACGTCCGGAGACAATGCACGGTGCGCTGGTCGCAGTGCTGGGCGACCCGGGGGTGGACTCGGTCATCGCCGTCTTCACGCCCATCCGGCCGGGCACCGAAGAGGCGATGGCGAAAGCCGTTGCCGCCGCGGCAGCCGGAGCGGACAAGCCGGTCCTCGCGGTATTCCTGGGCGCCAGCGAGGCGCCGGCGGCCCTGCGCGGCGACAACGGCGCATTGGTGCTGCCGTTCCACCCGTTCCCGGAGCCGGCGGCCCGGGCGCTGGCCGCGGTGACCCGCTACGCCCTGTGGCAGCGACAGCCGACCGGCACCCCGGCGACACTGGCCGGCATCGACCGCGACGCTGCCCGGAAAATCGTCCAAGCTGCGTTCGAGGCGTTTCCGGCTGGCTGCTGGCTGCCCCTGGACACCGCCGCTGCGTTCGTTTCCTGTTACGGCGTCAACGTCAACCCCACCGTTTCGGTCAGCGACGCGACGCAGGCGGCGGCCGTCGCCGGTCGCTTCACCGGCCCGGTGGCGCTCAAGGCCGCCTGCGGCGCGCTGGTACACAAGACCGACCTCGGCGCGGTGCGGCTCAACCTGGCGACCCCGGACGAGGTGAGCGCGGCCTTTGCCGAAATGGCCGACCGGCTGGGGCCCGACATGGGCGGCGGCGTGATCCAGCCCATGGCGGAGCCCGGGGTGGACACCGCAGCCGGGGTGGTCAGCGACCCGGCCTTCGGCCCACTCGTCATGTTCGGCCTGGGCGGAGTGGCAAGCGATCTGCTCGCCGACCGCAGTTTCCGTATTCTGCCCCTGTCTCAGGAGGATGCTGCCGCGCAGGTGCGCGGACTGCGCGCCAGCCCGCTGCTGTCGGGCTACCGGGGAAGCCGGCCGGTGGACCTGGCCGCGTTGGAGGACGTGTTGCTGCGGATCGCCCGGTTGGCGCAGGATGTTCCTGAGCTCGCCGAGCTCGACATCAACCCGCTGGTGGCGACCGCCGGCGGGGTGCTTGTCGTCGACGTCAAGGTGCGGCTCGCGCCGGGCCCGGCCCAGTTCCCCCTCTTGCGCCGGCTGCGCTCCGCCTGATTCAGCGCCATCAGCCAGTGAGGGTGGCGCGCGAGGGCGGCTGCTGCCGACGCAGCCGCGCAGACACCTGTTCGGTACCGCGCAGCGCGCGGAGCACGTTGCCCCCGGCCAGCTTGGCAAGATCCTGATCGCTCCAACCCCCGGTCCACGAGCTCGGCGAACAAAGCGGGGTAGCGGGAGACATCCTCGAGTCCGAGGGGAAAGTCGGGGCTGCCGTCATAGTCGCCGCCGATTCCGACCTGGTCGATGCCGGCGACCTGACGGGCGTGATCGACATGGTCGGCGACCTGGGCGATTGTGGCTCGAGGCTTGGGATGGGTGCCGGCGCGCAGTGTCACGGCGGCGTCGAAGGCCGCTCGGTCCCGGTCGTCCAGACCTTGCGTACGCAGATCCTGGCAGACGGCTTCGGCCCACAGCCGGCAGTCCTCGGAAACGAATTCGGGCACGAAACAGACCATGCAGACGCCACCGTTGGCGGCCAGCCGGCGCAGTACGTCGTCGGGAACGTTGCGTACGTGATCGACAAGTTCGCGACACGACGAATGGCTCATGATCACCGGTGCCTCGGTGATGTCGAGAGCCGCCCGCATCGTGTCCGGGCTGACGTGGGAGAGGTCGACGAGCATCCCGAGCCGGTTCATCTCCCGCACCACGTCGCGCCCGAATGCGCTCAGCCCGCCGTGGACCGGGTGATCGGTGGCGGAGTCCGCCCAGGGCGTGTTGTCGTAGTGGGTCAGCGTGAGATAGCGAACGCCCAGCCGGTACAAGGTCCGCAGGGTCGCCATCGAGGAGCCGATGGAGTGGCCCCCCTCGGCGCCCAGCAGGGAGGCGATGCGCCCGGAGGCGAAAACCTCTTCCACGGCGCCGGCCGTCAGCGCCAGGCCCAGCTCGGCCGGGAAGCGCTCGATCAGCTCGTGGACGAAGTCGATCTGCTCCAGGGTCTGGCGCACCGCGTCCGGGTCGGCCAGTGTCGACGGGACGTAGACCGACCAGAACTGTGCGCCGACCCGCCCCTCGCGCAACCGGACGAAGTCGGTCTGCGTCGGGCCACCGCTGGTGGTCAGGTCCAGCGCGGCGAGGTCGTAGCCGACGGCCTCCCGGACGGCCCAGGCCAGGTCGTTGTGCCCATCGACCAAGGGTCGCTCGGTGAGCACCTGCCGGGCCCGGTCGAGCGAGGACGCGGCTGGCGCACTTGACGTCACGAACGACCGCTTTCTGTCCGAGCAACGAGACGATGATCAGTCTGCGGCCGCGCCCTCGGCCCCAACCCGTTCTGTGTGCAGACTCGCCGGATCAATCAGCGCGTACGCACACAGAACGCGCACCGAAGGTCGCGCCCCCTGGGATCATGCCTCCCGGCGGCTGATCGCGGCTGCGTCGGTCCCGGAGCCGCCGACGAAGCGCATGGGGTCACCGGCTCCCAGGTCGCTGATCCCGGCACTTTCCAGGGCGCCGATCGCCAAGGTCCGCCGTACCGCGGAGAAGGTCAGGACGTGGGCGAGCACGCCGCCGTAGGAAAAAGTCTCGGGCGGATCGCAGACAGCGTCGACGAAGGTGTCGTCGGCGCGTCCCTCGATGATCGGGGTGACGACCACGTCGCGGAACCTGGGACCGGCTGCCTCGAGCCGCGTCCGCAGGCCGGCCGGCGAGGTGTCGCCCGACGGTGGCATTTGCGTGCCGCCGGCGAGGGCGGCCAGCCACATCTCCAGCTGGCCGACCAGCCGGTCGCTCAGGCCGCGCAGGGTCGGATGCTCGTCGATGCCTTCGACCGACAGCTCAATGGGCCGGTCGAGCACCTCATCGCCCAGCCCGGCGGTGCGATCGATGATTTCGCCGACCAGCCAGAGGTGGTGGTCGAGCATGCCGGTGAGAACGTCCATGGTGCTGCTCCTTCTGTCGGCGGGCAGGCGAAGGCCGCCCGGGGGGTGGAAGTGGACTCCGCTTGCTGCGGGAAGGTCGTGCCCCGTGGTCCCGGTGCGGCGGTAGCCCGACGGTGAGGTGCCGTACGCCCGAACGAAGGCGCGGGTGAACGCCTCGGGAGAGCCGTAGCCGGCGTCGAGGGCCACCTCGATCACCGGATCGGCGGTCCCCGTCAGCCGGTGCGCGGCTCGCTCGAGCAGCAGCCGGCGGCGAAACGAGCCGGGCGGCTCGCCCAGGGCCGCACCCACCAGCCGGTCGAAGTGGAACCGGGACAGAAACGCCCGGCCGGCGAGCTCGTCGCCGGTCAGCTCGGGCTCGTCGAGGCTGACCTCGATGAGCTCGAGGATCCCGCGAAGGCGGTCGGTGCTGATCACGCAACCCATCTTCACCGTCAGCCATGCCGGCCGCCTGATCGCGCTTGCGGTCTACCTCCCGACGAGGCGGCGGGCTACCGGCGTACGTGAAAGACGAAGTCCAGCGCGCTACCGGTCGCGTTGCGCGCGTGCAGAGTCAGGTGGCCACGTGCCTGGTCGTAGTTTCCGGTGCCACCGATGATGGCAAGCTGCGCGTCGCGCAGGTCGTCGTAGAAGGGCCCCTCGACGGTGAGTGACCCACCGGGCAGGAATGTCGTCCAGTTGCATTCATAGGCGCGGCCGACGTCGGTACGTATGCAGTTGCCTTGGTCGTGGCCGACGCGATGACGGTTGGCGGAACTGTAGATCGGGTTGCCGAAGGCAAGTGAGTCACCGAGGCTGTCACCCTTCGGTCCGACATCGACGACCGTGTCGGTGACCGCGTGCTCTACGACCGTGATGGTCTCGGGACCGGGCGGCTGCGCACCGGCAGCCGGCGCCGCCGCCAGGATGGCGATGGTTGCTACCGGCACCGCTGCGATGGCCAGCGCGTGAGTACGGGAGATCATCTGCGGGCTCCTTTGTCGGGTGGTGCAGCACCCTAGCCCGCGGGACGGATCGAAGTTGTGGCTGTCGGCGTGCCTCAGGTCCAGTAGAGAACGCGCGCCTCGGGCAGCCGCTCGGACAGTGCCGACTCGAACCAGCTGCGCAGCTCGGCCATCACCGGCGCCGGATAGACATGCTTGATCGCGCCGTATTTTCCCCGCTTTGTCCGGCGAAGGTCTTCGTCCATCTCCAGTCGCGTTCGCGGGTACCAACCGAGCAGCACCTGCTTGCTGTTCGGTGTGAAGCGGTGCGTGATCAGCTCGGCCGTCAGGTCCAGGCCCGGCACGCCGCGCAGCGCCGAAGCCACCGAGTCGAGCAGCCGGGCGTACTCCTCGCGCCATCCTTCGACCGGCATGATCGGGGCGATGGTCAGCCCGATCGGATAACCGGCCAGTGCCAGCCGGCGCAGCGCTCGGATGCGCTGGGGAAGCCGGGCGGTGCCGCCGTCGAAGCGGTCGGCCACCGGACGGGCGTTGACCGACGCCCGGACCCGGGTGCGCCCGCCGTGCGGCAGATCGAGCAGTGGTGCCACGTCGTCGTATTTGGTGGTGAAGCGCAACTGCACCGGACCCGCCCAGTCGCACGACCCGAAATGACGGATCGTCGCGGCGAGCGATCCGGTGAGATGGTCGATGCCGAGTGGGTCGGTGTAGCACGACGCCTCGAAAGTGGTGCCCTCGTGGGCGCGCTTGTCGTTGCCGCTGGTGACCGTGCCGCTGCCGACGTGATCAGGAAGCTGAGCCAGGATCTCCTCGAGGTTGGCGTAGACCCGGATGATCGGCGGGCCGCCCAGCGAGCCGGCGAGGTAGCAGTACTGGCAGTGTGCGGGGCAGCCTTCGGCCAGATCGAAGCGCCAGTCGGCGCTGGGCGGGATCGGTTGCAAAGCCAGTTTGGACGGCGGGGCGACGACAACCGCCAGCGTGGACTTGGCCAGCGCGTACGTCGCGCGGGCATCACCGGCGGTCGACGACGGTAGGCGGTCACCGCGCAGCAGGTCGATCGCGTCGACTCCGGCGGTCTCGCAGAGCGCCACGATATGGCGGCCGTGTTCGCGCTCGTACGCCGAGCGAGTGACCAGGACCCGGCGCGGAATCCAGTGGCGCGGCGCCACGGCCGTGGAATCGGAATCGGATGCAGATTGGGTCAGCGTCTGGCTCACGCACAATGCAACAGCAGGGCAGCGGCTGCTCATCCCCTGATTGCGGGCGGTCGTGCCCCGGCTCAGGGAACGACGTCGGGGATGATGTGCTGGCTCTCCTTGGGCGGCCGGACATAGCCATCGCCGGTGATCGCCGGCCGGGGCGGCAGCTGTGGCGGTGGCGGGGTGAGGTCCTGGTAGGGCACCTGGGTCAGCAGGTGCGACATCACGTTGAGCCGGGCCCGCTTCTTGACCTCGGCCTCGACCACCCACCACGGCGCCTCCAGGATGTCGGTCGCGGCGAACATCGCGTCCTTGGCCTTGGAGAATTCCACCCAGCGGTTGCGCGCCTCGAGGTCCATGGGGCTGAGCTTCCACCGCTTGGTCGGGTCGTGCAGCCGCGACTGGAATCGCTTCTCCTGCTCGGCGTCGCTGACCGAGAACCAGTACTTGATGATCTGGATGCCACTGCGCACCAGGGTGCGCTCGAACTCCGGGCATGACCGCAGGAACTCGTTGTACTCCGCGTCCGTGGCAAAGCCCATGACCCGCTGGACGCCGGCCCGGTTGTACCAGGACCGGTCGAAGAGCACCATTTCACCGGCTGCCGGAAGATGGGCGACGTAGCGCTGGAAATACCACTGCGTCTTTTCTCGCTCCGAGGGTGCGGCCAGGGCGACCACGCGGGTAGCGCGGGGATTGAGGCTCTCGGTGATCCGCTGTATCGCGCCGCCCTTGCCGGCGGCGTCGCGGCCCTCGAAGATGACGACGACCTTGAGGCCTCTGGCCCGGATGAACTCCTGCTGCTTGACCAGCTCGACCTCCAGGCGCGCCAGCTCCTTGTCGTAGAACCTGCCGTTGACCTTCTTGGTCGGCGCGGGCGCCTCCTCGACGGAGGCGGTTCCGGGAGCGGGTGTCGTCATAGCGCGTGATCCTGGTCTTTCGCCGCCTGCCGGGCAACCCGGAGGGGCCGATGATCCAGCCGGCCTACGGCTCTTCCTGATACGCCTGGGTAGGTGAGGTGATGTTGCTCCCCGTCCCATCGCCACCGGCCGCCGTCCTCATGGCGGCGAGGTGAGTGGCGAGCTGCTGCTCGACGGCGGCATAGGTGGGGTCGCCAGCGCGGTTCTGGAGCTCCTTCGGATCGACCGCGTAGTCGTAGAGCTCCTTCTCCCCGGTCATCAGCTCGACGTAACGGTACCGATCGGTGCGTATGGCCCAGAAATTCGGTGGATTCCCGACCTGCACCGGGCCGCCGCCGCCCCAGTGCTGAAGGAGGGCATCGCGCCAGGTCGTCGCGGTGCCATTGATCAGCGGAACCAGGCTCATTCCATCCTGCGGTCGCCCGGTTGTGGCACCGGAGAGCTCCGCAATGGTGGAGGCGATGTCGATATTCTGGACCAGTCGGCTAATCTGACCGGCCGGATGTCCCGGCATCCGAATCAGCAGCGGCGTGCGCATGCACACGTCGTATTCGCAGCGCTTCTTCGTCCAGCGATGCTCGCCGAATGCCATGCCGTTGTCGGTCATGAAGATCTCGATCGTGTTGTTGAGCTGACCCTTGGCGGCAAGCGTCGCGTCGAACTGCTTCATGGCGTCGTCGACGGACAGCATCATGGCCCACGTCTTTTTCCGGTTGGCGTTCATCAGGGATGGCGAGAGCAGGGGTGCCGCCCGGATGAAGGCCGGCTTGTCGGAGACATCGGCCTCGTTGAAGTCGGCGCCATGGGTCACCGTGACGTTGGCGAGTGCGTTCAGGTGCGCGGGAGACGGAACGAACGGTGAATGTGGGGTGTGCGGCGCATAGTAGAGAAAGAAAGGTTGCTGCGTATTGGCGATGAACTGGTTTGCCAGGCCGGTGAAGACGTCGGTGGAATAGTCTGCGGCAGTCGACCCGTAGTTCACGACGGTGTTGCCTTTCAGCAACGTGTATTTGTAGTAATTGGCTGCGCCCAGGAAAGCGTCCCAGGTGTCCCAGCCGGGCGGGATGTAGGGGGTGCGCTGGTACGGATAGCCGTTGAGGTATTTACCGACAAGTGCTGTGGTGTAACCGGCACTTTTCAGCCAGACCGGCAGCGTGTTGGTCTCGTCGAGCATCTGGCCGTCGGACGGGCCGACGTTGTTCATCACTCCAGTGTGGGTGTCGTACTGGCCGGTGAGGATCGAGGACCGCGACGGGCAGCAGAGTGAGACGTTCTCGAATGCCTGGGTGAACCGGATCCAGTCGGCCCGGCTCGACAGGTACGGCATGCGGCTCGTGTCGAACGTCTGATCGTCGGTGAGCACGAGGATGATGTTGGGACGCGGCGTGGCCGCGCGGTCCACCGTGCTCTGCTGCGTGCCACTGGCCGCCATCGGCATCAAGAGGGCTGCGGCGCCGCCCAGCAAAGAGATGACAGCCACGGCCAGGCAACGGCTACGTCGTTGTCGTCTCATGGGTCTCCGATGCTGGGTGTCCGCGAAGGGTCAGATCGCATTCGTCATCGAGTTGTTCGGCCGACCGGTTGCCCGCCTTGAGGTCCATCGTGCTCCTCATCGGGCCCGACCGTGGCCATAATCGGCCGCCGGCCCGGGACTACCGTCCGGCGAGGACGGGGTAGAGGTCGCCAACCGGACAGTGTCACAGGGATCGGAGGAAGCTCAGCCTGGGTCGGTGAGTCGCCCGGCGTAGTCCGCGATGCGGCGGTCTCCTGTGATAATCGTTCTGGACGGCGCTTCGCGGCATGTGCTCACGAAGGTCGCGTGGCACCGAGAGTTTGCCGATGGCTGTCTTCTTCACGCGATCTCGGCGAAAGACACGACGCCGAACAGTAGCTGTGTCGCCTGCTCGATGGCTTGCTGTGCGGCCTGGGAGACCTCTCGTGACCCTCCCAGTTCCCAGAGCACGACGGCGATCTCAGTCGAGTTGCGTCAGATGCACGTCAGTAGCGGCCGTCGCCGGTCGGGGATCGCGAAGTGACACTGTTTGCGCAGTGGCGCTATAGTTGCGCTATGGCGACGATCCAGATACGGGAGGTCCCTGAGGACGCCTACGAGGTGATCCGCAAGCGGGCCCGAGCCGACGGGCGGTCCATCCAGTCCTACATGCGTGACTGGGTGGTCGACTTCGCTGCCCATCCCACCGCCCGGGAAGCATTGGTGGCGCTGGAGGCCGCTCTCGCGAGCCACGACACTCCCGGGGCGACGCGTGAGTCCATCCAGGCCGACCTCACCGCCGATTGCCGGTGAGCGACTGCGTGCTCGACGCCTCCGCCACGGTCCTGGCGTTGAGCGGCAAGACCGACGCTGCGTCGGCGCTGCGAACGCGGCTGGCGGGTGTCCACAAGCATGCGCC
>JAABUL010000726.1_pt1 | contig 68531 bp, 57 predicted proteins | sample 5559151 | NCBI WGS metagenome assembly JAABUL01 (sample SAMN10711876, study PRJNA513368) | rock metagenome | isolation source: Antarctica rocks | place: Antarctica: Victoria Land, Pudding Butte sud | reverse complement strand
TGCGCCCCGTACCAGCGCATCAGCAGCGTGTAAACGCGCCGCCCGTCCGTTGCCGCCCAGGATGGGTTGGTCAATTGTGCGTCGCTGAGCGCATCAAAGAGGCGGTTGGCAGCATCGGCTTCTGCCTATGTTTCGCCTGCCTTGTCACTCTATATGGAATAAGGCAGGGCTGTTGTTGCGGACGGGGCAGCACGTTTGGGGGCGACAATAAGCGTCGTTTGGTGCGCCTAACGGCCCCCAAAGCGTCACGCTGATGGACGCAGGGCTATCTCACGCGCTTCTCGCGGAAACTGCCGCCGCGCTTCCGCGACCTTCCCAGTGACCATCATGCAGAGCCGCCATGCTGCCCTCGCGTGGCGGCTCTGGGACAAGGCCTGATCAGCAACAGCTAATCTCGTTTCCAGATCAGGGGATTGATGGCGTTATTGTTGAGGACATCCCCCACTTGCAGGGACTGGAAATATTCTTCAGGCAGCACGTTCTGCGTGCCGTTGAAGGTGGAGCCATCCGGCATGTAGGCGCATGTCATGGCGCGGCGAGGCCTTGGCGTCATGTTCGCCCCGGCTCCATGCGCTGTCAGGCCGTTGTGCAGCACCGCGCTGCCGGCAGGACAGGGGCAGGCGATTGTCTCAATGCCGACCCACTCCGGGTAAATCTTGAAGAGGTCCGCAAGGTTGACCCCAATGCGCGCGTTGTCATAGCGCGCGGTCTTCTGCGTTCCCGGCACATAGTACATGCAGCCGTTTTGGTAGGTGGCATCGTCCAGCGCCACCCAGATAGAGATCGCCTGGCGCGACGAAAACGACCAGTACGGGTTGTCCAGATGCCAGGCGGTCGGGTTGCCGTAGGGCGGCTTGAACAGTGCCTGGTCGTGCCAAATACGGATGCCATTCACGCCGGCCAATGTTCCTGCCAATTTGCCGAGTTCGGGATCGTGCATGATCTTGTGCATGCCTTCGTGTGTCTCGGCCAGTTTCAGGCACTGGGTAAAGACGCGCTTGTAGTAGCTTTCGGAGTCCCCACCGCCATTTGCCGCCTCCGCTTCCAGGCGCTGATCGACGGCTTCCTGCGTTGAAGTGCGCCAATTCTCCAGTTCGACGGGGGAAAGAAAGTTCTCAATCACGAGAAATCCTTGCTGTTGATACTGGGCGATTTGGTCGGATGTCAGGGCTGTTTTCATTTAAGCTGTCTCCGTTTCAAGAAGGGTTGGCATAATTATAACAAGCAATAGGCGGCACAACAATAGCGCGAGTGGCAAGAAGTTGTCTTTTTTGGTACAATCATTCCTATGGGACTGCCCTATCACACATCGCAATTTTCGTTCCGCAACAGCGTCAAAGCGCCTGTGGGCCAGATCACTTCGGCAGGCGTGCATGTCAATGGTTCGGGCGTACCCGCAGGAGAACTGCGCGTCTTCGGCAGCTATGCCATCGTCTCTATTCTGGAGGGGGCTGGGCACTATGAGGATGCGCAAGGTCGCTGTGAACTTGTGGAAACGGGGGATTTGATTGTTGTCTTCCCCGATGTTGCCCATACCTACGGCCCGCCGCTGGGACACACCTGGACGGAACTGTTCCTGATCTTTGAGGGAGAAGTGTTTGATCTGTACCGACGTGCCGGAGTTCTGGATACAGGCCGCCCGGTGCGGCATCTGAACCCGCTTATGGCCTGGCTGCCCCAAATGGAGGCCTTTCTGCGGCAGGCCCCGACAACCGCATTCGGCAAGGCGCAGGAAACCAATCGCTTGTTGGGTCTGCTGACCGAAATGCTGCTTGCGGAAGCGGGGGAGCCGCAGGAAGAGTGGCTCAGCCATGCCTGCCGCCTGCTGGGAACAAGCTTGGAAAAAGAGGGGGCGCTGCCCCAGTTTGCCGCGCAGGTGGGAATGCCCTATGAGACCTTCCGCAAATACTTTCGGACACAGATGGGCATGTCGCCCGCCCACTATCGCTCCCTGCGGCGGATTGAGGCGGCCACGGAGCTGCTGCGTTTTACCGGCATGACCAATAGCCAGGTAGCAGAAGCGGTTGGCTTCGGCGATGAGTATTCTTTTATCAAGCGCTTCAAGCAGATTAAAGGCATCACGCCCTATGCCTTCCGGCGCAGGCCGCGCTGAGTGGATAAGAGACTATATCAAAAGTGCCGGATTGCCCTCGGCCCTAAGTTCTGGGGGAGCATGAGGGGAACCTCTCCCTTTGCTTCTAGGAACCTCCCTCCCCGCGAAGGACAACCTCCCCCCCGCTCCGCTGGGGTTCCCCCTAAAGGGAGGATTGGGAATGAATACGATAGGATTTGTTGTGCCGTTATGTGTAGGCAACAAAGCTAACAGTCACACACCTAATCTCCCCTTTAGGGGGGACCCCAGCGGAGCGGGGGGGAGGTTTCCCTCTTCCTGTCCCCCCAGAATTGGGGGCTAGGGGGCGATCTTAGAAGGGCCAAGGGCAATGCCGGCGGCAGACGACGCTGCTCCATCTAAACACGCGGCTGCATGTTATCCAGCAGGTGCGCAGTCTGGCTGACCATGTCTTCTTCAATCAATTGGCGCAGGACAAACGGCAATATGCCCCCATGCAGGAAGTAGTCCACTTCAATCGGCGTGTCAATACGCAGGGTGAGAGGCACTTCTTCGTCCCCACCGATATGACGATGGATCACCAGTGTCACGTCCAGGCGCGGCTGGATGCCGGCTTCCAGGCCGATGAGATCAAACGTTTCCGACCCGTCTAGGCCCAGGTGCTGCGCGCCGTCGCCGTCTTTGAACTGCAAGGGCAGGACGCCCATGCCGACCAAATTGGAACGGTGGATGCGCTCAAACGACTGCGCGACCACGGCTTTGACGCCCAGCAACCGCGTGCCTTTGGCGGCCCAGTCGCGGCTTGACCCCGTGCCGTACTCCTGGCCCGCGAAGATCATCAAAGGTACGTTGGATGCCTGATACTTGATGCTGGCATCGTAGATGCTCATCACGTCATTGCCGGGCTGGTAGCTTGTGACACCGCCTTCCGTGCCGGGCACCATCAGGTTCTTGATGCGGACATTGGCAAACGTCCCGCGCATCATCACGCGGTCGTTGCCCCGGCGCGAGCCGTAGGAATTGAAGTCTTCCACGGCAACGCCCTTTTCCTGCAAGTACAGGCCCGCAGGCGACGACGGCTTGATCGCCCCGGCGGGGCTGATATGGTCGGTGGTGACGCTGTCACCGAAGATGGCGAGGGCGCGCGCGCCTTTGATCTCTTTGGCCGTGCCCGGCTCCATGCCGAAACGGTCAAAGTAGGGCGGCTCCTGAATATAGGTAGACTGTTCATCCCAATCATACACTTTCCCCGTGGACGTCGGCACGTCCTGCCACAGCGGGTTCTGGTCGGCGAAGTCGCGGTACAGGCGGCGGTAGGTCTCCGGGTCGTTGGCGGCCTGCAGCACATCCCCAATTTCTTCCGTGGTCGGCCACAGGTCTTTGAGGAACACGTCATGGCCCTGCGTGTCCTGCCCGAGAGGCTCTATCGCCATGTCAATGTTGACCCGGCCCGCGAGGGCAAATGCCACCACCAGCGGCGGGGACATCAGGAAGTTTGCCTTGACATTCTGGTGGACGCGCGCTTCAAAGTTGCGGTTGCCCGAAAGGACGCTGGCGACCACCAGGTCGTTGCGCGTGACCACTTCTTCCAGATGCGGCTCCAGCGGCCCCGAATTGCCGATACAGGTCGTGCATCCGTAGCCGACGGTCTGGAAGCCCAGCGCATCCAGGTACTCAGTCAGGCCGGTCTTATTCAAGTATTCGGTCACGACGCGGGAGCCGGGGGCGAGGCTGGTCTTGACCGCGGCGGGCACGTCCAGGCCGCGCTGGACTGCCTTCTTTGCCACAAGCCCTGCCGCCAGCATGAGGCTGGGGTTGGCCGTGTTGGTGCAGCTTGTGATGGCCGCAATCACCACGTCGCCGTGGTGCAGGTCCACGCGGGCGCGAGGGAAGTCCTCCGCGCTCACGTCTTCAATGCGGTCCGGCGTGGGCCGGTTCTGCATCATCTCCACTTCGGTGTCGGTGCTGGTGTCTTTGACGCTTTCGTGCAGGATGTCGGTCGCCTCGGGCGCCGTGTCCGGGTCCTGTTCGCCGCCGCCGCTGATAGGCGCCTCGTACATCTTGTCGTTGCCCGCGCGGCCCGTCAGCACGACAAACTTCTTATTCAGCTCCGCCAATGTTTTGTTGTAGGCCGTCGGGCTTTGCAATAGCTCTTCAAACTTGGTCTTGATCTCGCTGAGGTCGATGCGGTCCTGCGGGCGCTTCGGCCCGGCGACCGAGGGCGCAACACTCGCCAGGTCCAGCTCCACCGTCTGCGTATATTTGATTTCGCCTGCTTTGGGCATGCCGAACAAACCCTGCGCTTTGAAGTACTGGCGGAAGGCATCTACCTGCTCTTCCGTCCGCCCGGTGGCGGCTAAATAGCGGCAGCTTTCTTCGTCTACCGGGAAAAAGCCCATGGTCGCGCCGTATTCCGGGGCCATGTTGGCGATTGTCGCCCGGTCGGTCAGGCCCAGCGAGGCCGCGCCCTCGCCGTGAAACTCCACAAACTTGCCGACCACTTTGGTGCGGCGCAACAGCTCGGTGATATTCAGCACCAGGTCGGTCGCGGTCACGCCCGCCCGCAGCGCGCCTTTGAGGTGAACGCCCACCACGTCGGGCGTTAAAAAGTACACCGGCTGACCCAGCATGCCCGCTTCGGCTTCAATGCCGCCGACGCCCCACCCCACGATGCCCAGGCCGTTGATCATAGTCGTGTGCGAGTCCGTGCCGACCAATGTGTCCGGGTAGTAGACGCCGTCTTTTTCCAGCACGCCCTTCGCCAGATACTCCAAATTGACCTGGTGAATAATCCCAATGCCGGGAGGCACGACGCTGAACCCGTTGAATGCCTGCGTGCCCCATTTCAGGAACTGGTAGCGGGCGCGGTTGCGCTTAAACTCCATCTCCATGTTGCGCTGCAACGCGTCGCTGGTTTCCGCGAAGTCCACCTGCACCGAGTGATCCACCACCAAATCTACCGGCACCAACGGCTCAATGATGGCCGCATCCCGCCCCATGCGCTGGGCCGCAGAGCGCATCGCCGCCAGGTCCACCAATAACGGCACGCCTGTAAAGTCCTGCAAAACGATGCGCGCCACCACAAACGGGATTTCTTCCGTGCGGTCGCTGTTCGCCTGCCAGTTCGCGAGCTGCCGCACGTTTTCTTCCAGCACGCGCTTGCCGTCGCAGTTGCGCAGCACCGACTCCAAAACAATGCGAATGGACACGGGCAGCTTGGACACCGGGCCGACGCCGTCTGCCTCCAATTGCGGCAGGGAATACATCTCGCCCGCCTTGCCGCCGTCAAATTGAAACGTCTGCCGGACACTGTCAAAAGGGTTCGCCATAGTGTAATCTGTCCTTCTTGTCTTCCCAACTTGCGTTAAATCTTCCTTTAGTATAACGCGTGGGCGCGGGCCGCGTCAAGCAAAACCCGCGTTGTGCCGCGATGCACTCGAAAAGACACACGTTTGTCCCCCCGGCCCTTGACAGGGCAGAGTTCTTGCTCTCTCACACCCGGCAAATCGGGTACGCCTGTCTGCTGCCTCAGATTTTGTGAGACAAAATGATACCATATTTCAGAGCCTCGCACGGTTATTCCCCAGACGGTTTGACGGGAACGAGTGCTTGGCCTGCGTCCTCTTGCCGCAGCTCCATGATCTTGGCATCTACCAGAAACCGGAACCAGAAAGCTTGCAGAAAGTGGTACACCAGACCGGCTTTGCCATCCAAAAAGCCCCCGCGCAGCACGTAGCTGTAGAGAAAAAATGCCAGGGGCCGCGCCAGCAGGGGCGCACGGTACCAGATGTTGTTTTTAAGCCAGCGCTTTTTCATGCGGATGTCGCCGCGCAAAGAGGCGGGGAGGGTGCGCGCGTCATTGTCCCGGCTCCGCTGCTGCGTGACTTCGCGGGCTTCGGCGGTGGACCAGCGGTTGTGGGCGGCAGTCCAGGCTTCCAGGGTGGTCAATTGGAGATCAAGAAGCAGGCCGTCCAGCGTTTGCGTTTTGCCGGGCACCAGGAAGTGCTGATCATACAGCCGGTCTTCGCAGGCCCCCTGCCCTGCCCGAAACAGCCGCAGGTGCCAGCTCGGGTTGATGTGACCGTGGCGGATTGGGCGTCCGAGGAAGTAGGATAAGCGGCGCATCAGGAAACCGTCCACATTGGGCGGGGGCGCGGCCAGGGCCTGCCGGATGCTTGCGGCCAGTTCCGGGGAAAGGACTTCGTCGCTGTCAAGGTGGAGCACCCAGTCGTCGGGGGCAAGCTGGGCATACTGCTGTGCCCAGTTGCGCTGGCGGGAATAGTTCTCGAACGGGTGCGATACGACTTCACAATCCAGGGAGCGGGCCAGAGCGATCGTGCCGTCTGTGCTGCCCGAGTCCACGACCAGCACGCGCGGCGACAAGTTACGGCAAGACTGCATGACTTGGGCCAGCGAGGCTGCTGAGTTGAACGTGAGGATGATGATGGTCAAGCTGGGGGGCGGCATGTCAATCAAAGGTATTCGCTTAGCATCTCTGCCGTGGCCGCAGCCTGCGTCGCGTGTCGTACAGGGAGGATGAACACCGTCGGGCCTTCCGCGCCAGCCGCCGCAATGTCATGCTCGGCACGGGGCGAAATGCGGATCGCATAGGCAGTCAGTTCCGTCACTTTTGCGCTCGCCAGAAGGCTTCGCGCTCGGCGTGGAACTCTTCTAAAGGACGTGTCCGCCCTGCGTCCATGTCTGCCAATCCTTCCAGAATGCCGGCCACAGCGTCCAGATCAATGTCTGCCGCGACTGTCTCGGCCAGGCGCTCGGCCGCGACGACTTCGACCGCCCGCCCCACCCGCGCAGCTTCCGCCCGCAGCAGCGCCACGGTCGGCTCCGTCAAGTCAATGCTGAGCATTATCTGATTCCTCTTCGCGCCTCTTCGTGTGAAGCACAACGGAAGCATTGTACCATATGCGCCGAAGGCTGTCGGCGCTCGTCATTATAGGGGCAGCACAAACTGAGCCAGCGAACCTGCCGAATTGAAGGTCAGGAGGGTTGTTAAAAGCATAACCTGACTTGGCATAATCTTATCATGAACTTCTATCTATCTTTATGAACATCAAGGCTACCTTTTCCCACAGCCTGCCCTTCAAGCCAGTAGCACCAATACTGAGCCGCGTCAGGCGAAACTCAGAGGGTAAAGTTTGTCTTAGGTCAAATTCAGAGACCCAGTGAATTGCGTCTGCATCCCGAAACCAGGGCATGTTTAGGCAGGCGGGGTTGAGATGTATTAAAAAGTCCCCCTTTCCACCTCCAGCGACTTTCAATCGCCGCGACGCTATCCACAAGCCAATTTGAAAGCGCTGCCATAAAGGCAGGTGTCGCGCAGAGGGGGACAGGTAAAAAGGAAAATCATAACGTGGAGATGCAATAATCAAAGCACCATTAGGGTTGAGGCAACCTAGAAGATGGTTTAATGCTATCTGTGGGTTGCTGATGTGCTCCCAGGTAAACGTCGAGAAAACAACATCGTAGGTTTCGTCTATACCAAGGATATCACTAATATACAATTTATCGGCTTGGCCTGCTAAATAGTCCTGATTTGCCGATGTAATATCCTGCACATGAAAGGTAATTTGCTGGCGTAAATCCGCCACGGACTTTGTAAACCCTGTTTTTCCAGCACCGAACTCAAGAACACGACAAGCATCTTGACGCAAAAGACACTGTTCTATAGCTTGGCGAACTGGCTTCCAAAACTCCAACTTGGAGTTTGGCTCCGCGAAATCAGTGTAGTCGGTGATAGAGGAATAAAACTGATCCATTCGTTGTCGTAGATCGGCCACTCGGCTGTCATCTTCGCTTACGAGCATATCCTGGGGTCGCATCGCTACAAAGTCTCCTGTGGATAATTTAACACGCTCGTGTTGCCTATCTGTTTGCTTGCACAGATATGTCGAAAGTCTTCCAAGAACTGGTCAGCAATCTTTACGGGCGTGAATCTCTGTGCTGTTACCAGGCCATTACGACGTATAGGAAGCAAGCCGTCCTCAAAACGGACGCACTCCGACAAGCGCTCGGCCAGCGCACCGACAGGATCAGAGGCTTCGTGATTGAAAACAAACCCATTGTGTCCCGGCGTTAGGTAGTCGCGAAAACAGGCCAAGTCTGAAACTGCAGGAATACATCCCCTTGCCATCGCTTCAAGTGGAGACAAGCCAAACGACTCGCCTTGAGCGGCAAGTGACGGGTAGGCGAAGAATGAGGCGCGGTCATAGTAGCTTTTCAATTCACTGTTGTCGAACACAGGCCCAATCCAGTCCACACATTCTTTGACCGGTGCTGCCTGCTGTTTCAGGCGTGCCAGATAGTCTGCGCCGCCCCCGCCCATCTTTGCCTCGGCGGGACCAACAATAACCAAACGCCATCCCTGAAGTGCATCATGGGCCACACGGGCAAAGGCATCTAAGAGAAGCGCAATCCCTTTTTCCGGGTGGATACGCCCAACGTACAAGATTTCACGCCGCCGTGGTTGCGATAGGTCAGGAGCCGGGTCGCACCAGCTGTCCGGCAGCGGGTTCGCGATTACACGCACTTTTTCTCGCACGGCTGGCGTTTGAGCGGTGATGGCGTCAGCGACGACCTGAGAGACAGCCTGAAGACGAGCGGCATGACGGTAGAACCGCATCTGCCCTTTGGGATAGCGGTTGACGTTCACGTATACAGCACCGTGTTTTCGTGTGCGCAACAAGATGGGCAGCCAAAATGTGTTGGTGACAATGATGTCTGCTTTGGGCAGCACACGCAGCACACGCAGAGAGTAGAATAAATCAAGCAGCTTCAAAACAGCCAATGAACGGGGGCTGTCAAATCCAGCGACACGCCGATGTTCAACACCATCTGCTGTTTCTCGATTCGGCAAGCCGGGATACCGGCGGGAGACATGAGTGACGGAGCACCCTCGTCGGGTGAACTCTTTGCCGAGCGCTTGATGGATTTTTTCAACTGCGCCGCCCAGCAAAGGAGGCACAGGCAGAAAAGCACCCTGCACGATAGTTATTTTCATAGAGGCTGCTCTTCGTTCGGCCCTAACGAGCCAATCTGCGTAGACACGACACGCGGCTTTAGTGGTTTGCATGGATGGCCGATGCAAATTGTCCAGGGCGGCATGTCTTTAGAAACAAGGGAGGCTGCGCCGATAACCGCACCGGGGCCGATTGTCACGCCTGGCAGCAGAAAAGCGCGGGCACCAATAAATGCATCCTCGCCGACTGTGACTTTCGCTGTCACCAGAGGAATGTTTACGTCAGAAAAGTCATGTGTGCCGGTGCAGAGATAAGCTTCCTGGGCAACCGTCGCCCGCGCACCAATCTCAATGACGCCAAGAGAATAAGCGACCGCACCATCGCCGAGGCAGGCCCGGTCGTGCAGGATCAGGTTCCACGGGATTTGCACCTTCGCCCGCTGGTGGACAAATGGGGCACCCGTGATGCGGCAGCCGAAGCGGCGGAGCCAGAACAGACGCCACCGGTTGAGGGGTTTGGGCGTCCAGCGGCAGAACAAAATCCAGCATGCTTCCCACAACAGCATCTGGATTTGCTCTCGGCGAGTCCAGGGAGATGCGAACGCAGATGCTTGACGGTGGATGACGGGTTGTGAAAAATGCTCTTGTTCCATTCCGATCATGCGGCTTCCGGCCCTCCTACGAAAGCATTGCTTTCTAAATGGTGCGGATTGAGGACGGCGAGAAGGCTTTGGGCCGCATGGGTAATCTCAAAGCGGCTTAGGAAGGTGGCCTTGGCTTGGCGGCGCATGGACTGCTGGCCGGCCTCAGAAAGCGCAAGCCAGGCACGGAGCAGGTGAGTCGTGCCGTCGGTTGTGTCGGGGGCAACAATACCCGCATGGTCGGCCTCAATCTCGCGCCAGATATTGACTTTGTTGGAGATCAGAACCGGCAAGCCGCAGGCGAGGGCCTCGGCGACGGCGATGCCGAAGTTTTCCTGGTGCGAAGGCAGCACGAAGGCATCGGCGGCGTGGAAAGCGCCCCACTTGAGGTCGCCGGCCAGCATGCCCGGCCAGGTGATGCGGTCGGCGATGCCGAGTTTCTGCGCCTGCGCCTCAAGCTGGGCCTGCCAGCCCGTCTGGTCGGGACCGGCCATGACCAGGTGCAGGGACGGGTCGGACGCGGCGACATGGGCAAAGGCGTCAAGGAGCAGGTCACAGCCTTTTTTGACGTGAATGCGGCTGAGAAACAGCAGCAGGCGCTTGCCCTGAAGTTCGGGGTACGCGGCAAAGAAGGCGTGCCGCTGTGCGCCGGGGTCACCCGCCGGGACGGACGTGCCGATACTGACGACCAGCTCATTGCATTGGTACGCCCGGAACGACTGCCGGGCCAGAACGCGCTCCTCCTCACAGGTGAACAGGACGGCGCGGGCGTCTCGCAGGACGCGGTAGTCCGCCCAGCGCCAGTAGAGCAGCTTCTTCAGGTGCTTGAGCGGGAAGGTCTGCTTGAACCAGGGGTCGAGCATGCCGTGGGGGGTGACATAGTATGGCTGGCCCGACCGGCGCAGAGCGAGCCAGGCGGCAAAGGTCGGGAACTGCCAGAGGCCGTTGACGATGATGCTGTCGTAGCCACCCGTATTGGCCCGCAGCCAGGGAACAAGGCGAGGGGAGTAGGCATATCCCAGTCGGGCAGGGCCGAGGGCATGGGTCTTCAGGGGGCAGGCGGCCACCCAGGCGTCATCGGGCGCATCCACGGAGACAAACTCGACGATGTGACCGGCGCGCGTCAGCGCTTCGCCTTCCTGCTGCCGGCATTCAATAATCCCGCCGCTCAGGGGATTAACCGAAGAGATAATGTGGAGTATTCTCATGGCCTGTGGGTGTCGTCGGTCAGGTGCTGATAAAGCTTGATGTAGTCATCAATCATGCGCGCGGTCGTGAAGCGTTTTACGTTCTCAAAGCCTGCGGCGATCTGCTCTGCCCGCGCATCCAAGTTGTCAGCGATAATTTGTGCAGCCTGTTCGGGCTGGGTCGGGTCAAAGTAGACAGCAGCGGTGCCGCCAACTTCGGTCATGGGGGCATGATTGGAGGTAAAGACAGGGCAGCCGCAGGCCTGGGCCTCAATAATGGGCAGCCCGAAACCTTCATACAGTGAAGGGAAGACCAGAGCGTTGGCACGGGAGTAGAGGGCGCGCAATTGCTCGTTGGTCAACCCCGTGAGTTCCAGGACATGTTCAGACAAGCTGTTTTCGGCAATAGTTTGATACATCTCCGGGCTGAACGGCTTTCCGGCCATGACAAGCCGCAGCGGGGTCATAGGCATCCGGCGGCGCAGGGCAGCGTAGATTGCCAGCACGCCAGGACGGTTTTTGTAGGGCTGGTTGCCGCCTATATGCAGCAGGAACGGCATCTGCGGCACTCCAAGTGCCCCCAAAAGGGACATACTCTCGTCGGCTGGCAAATGCTGGTAGGAAGAGTAAAGTCCGTTATAAACGACTGTTGTGTTCTTCGGCGGAATGCTGCTTAATCTAAGCACATCTAGTCGAGTTGCCTCCGAGACACAGGCGGCGAACCTTGCCTGATTCAGCCCACTCAGGATCCGATTTTGGTAGAGGCGTCCGGTGCATCCGGTTGTCCAGTCCGGCAGTTCGCCTTGTGCAGCGCGGATGGCAAGCATGTCATGGCATGTGACCAGGTGGGGAATACCCTGAAGGTAGGGAACGTACATCGCGCTGCCCTGGTCGCAGACATGAGCAATATCGGCCCAGGCAAGCGCCCGGCGCAGGTCACGCGGGAATAGGCCGAACTTGTCCACATAACCCAACCACTTGCCGACACCGGCATGAGGCTGCCCGAACCTGCCGAAGACCTGCGCGGGGGCAATGAGGCGGGTCTCAATGCCCCGGTCACACAATCCGGCGAGCAACGCACCTGCAAAGCCGAGCATGCTTTGCTGCTGGTCGGCGGCGTAGTTGCCAATAAGCAAAACTTTCATGGAGTTTGTTTTTGCCAAGTTCACGCGGCCACTTCCGATTGGGGGCTGCTCTCCATAAAAGAAGCGCTGCCGGTTTGCTTCTGCGAGACCGGGAAGGCATGCATGGCGGCCAGAGTCAGCCCGCCGCCAAAGACGGCAAAGCCTAGCTCGGTCGGCTGACCGAACTGGCCCTGTACTAAGGCCGGGGCACAGCACCCTAGCAGCAGAAAAGGCAGGACGTTTCCCTGTCGGCCCATTTTGATACTGACCCAGGCAAGCCAGACCACAAGCCCCACCCGCAGCAGCAGATAGGCACCACCGAGTGCCGGGCCGCTTTCAAGGATGACGCGCGACCACTCATCTTCCGCCAGCATGTATTTTACCGCACCGGCATTCACAAGCGCGGAACCGGCGTTCGTGCCTAATCCCAAACCATTGCCAAAGAATGGCGTTGTGGCGAACAGTTCCAGCGGGCCGGTGTAGCCGCTGACAATGCGTCCCGTAAATCCCCCTGTGCTGGCTTCTCCCCCGTTTGCCATTGTGATACGCGCGCTGAACGTTTCCAGGCCTGCATTGAACACAGGCAGATGAGAAACGGCGAAGCCGACGATGGCAAGCAGTATCGCCCCTTGAACAACACGGATAATCACGCGCTGGGAAACCAGGAACGGCTGCAGGAGAGTTCCCCCGACGACAGCGCACACCAGGACAATTCCTACGGCAGACGCCAGGGTACGGCTGCTGGAGACGGCTGCGCCAACGATCAGCGCGAGCGCTGAGGCCGTTTGCAGCCACCGTGGATAGTTCAAATTGACAAACGGCCCAATCAGCAGGAACGCCGCCACAAACGGAAAGAAAGCTGCCGGCCCTGAAATGAAAGTGAAAGTTCCCGCTGGACGGATATGGCCCAGCGCGGCGCCGAGCTGGCCGTTGACGCTTCCGGCTGCCCCTGCGTTCAGCACAGACGTGGGAGCCGCCTGAAACTGCAGCACCATGAGCAAGGCCATAGGGATCGAGAAGATAAGTGTCCAGAAACCAATCTGGCGAACGTCCTGCAGGTCAAAAACGTGGGGGATGACGAAGATCAAGGGCAGATGCAAAAAGTCCGCCTGAAAGCCGAACAGGGCAACGATGGGAGCATCCTGCAGGACATACAAGCCCGCAAATAATCCAAGAAAAGCCAGCAGGCAGCAGCACATGACCCAGCGGTTAAAGGGGAAAACGCGCGACTGAATGGCTAATGCGTAGATGACAATGACAATCGGCGCACGGACAAGCAGCAGGGGATTAGACAGAGACGGCACAACCCACTTGCGCAGGACACCCTCGAAGATAAGCAAGAAAAAGTAGGCCCAGATCAGCCGCCTGATCCACAAAATGTTAGCCGATCTTTGCATGATGCCCTGTGCCCGCGTGTGTCTTCACAATGTCTGCGATCCGGTTCCCGTACCTATCCCACGTATATTCGGCGGCTTTTGCAACGGCATTCCGCCGCATCTGCGGTAATGCGTCGCGATTCTCGGCGAACCAGGCGATCTTTTCAGCAATTGCTTCCGGGGAACGAATAGGCACCAGAAAACCTGTCTGGCCGTCTTCAATCAGGTCTTCACCGCCTGCGTTTGGCGTGACGATCAGGGGCAGGCCGCAAGCCAGCGCTTCCTGCTGAACCAGAGCACGGCCTTCAACAATTGAGGGCAGCGCGAACACGTCACAGGAGCGCATCAGCGCCAGGACTTCCGCATGCGGGCGCGGCGCTTCATATTGGAATGCCGGATACTGACGGTGGTAGAACTCCAGCGGCGCGAGAGGCGACCCCATCACGACCAGTTCCACGTCTGCGCGGTTCAGCAGCTTCATGGCGGCAAACAAATCCGCGAGACCTTTGCGCTGGGTCATGGAGCCGACAAACAAAACACGCAAGCACCGTTGCTGTTCTACTCTCCCTTTACTTGTGGGGGCACTCACATCTGCGTCACTGTCGGCTACGGGAACGCTGGGCGAGCCAAACTCAGTCACATAACAGGGTTTTTGTGTACGTATCTGGGCAGGAAGAGAATCCAGGACAAACCGGCTGGGAGTAAGCACTACATCAGCAAGTGCCAGTTCCTCTGTTTTGCGCGCCAGCTTGGCCTTGCTGTCCCGTGTGCCGCCAAGCGTTGGCTCCCACTCCGGCCAGCGAGCCGCTTCCTCTTCCAAAAGCCGCTGCGCTGTTTCCCAATAGGCAATCGGCAGATCGTAGAAACACGTCAGGCCATGTTCTTTGGCCGCCTGAAATGTCTGCCGGGCACAATCCTCGTAGCAGTACACACCCGAAAGAGCAGTGCGCCAGCTTTGCGTGCGCAGCAGGTGGGCAGCGTCATAATCCAGACCTCGGCAGACAGCATCCACAGAAGCCCATCCTGTTTCATGTGTGGTCAGCGCCGAGAGATGCAGGGCATTGGCGATATGACGCACCACCTCCCGCACCGGAAACCGGACAACCGTGCCTCGCGGGAGCGTATAGCCACGCCGGGTCAATTGACGCCGCAGGCGCGCAGGCAGCATCTTTAGCGGCCCGTCCTCCGGCTGGACAGCCAGCGTGGTGCAGAACGTCTGCAAAATTTGCTGTTCTTCCAGGGCCGCGAGCACGGCCCGCACATTCGCGTTCCCGGTTGGATGTGAGCAGAGGATCACGCTAAGCGGGCACCCTTATCGAAAAACCGTTTCAACTTCTTTGGTGTCCTTCCCAACAGAAACCTGCGTTTTAGATATGGCGTTGAAGTGCCACCTGCCTACGATAACGCGCCGTATCTCTTCCGTTCTCGCTCCCGTAAAGTGCCATACAAGGCAAGTGTAAAGCATTATTAAAGCACCAATACCGACTGCGGCTGCAAGGTGCCTGGCATCAGGCTGCCAGAGAGCGCCTCGCCGGATGATCCAAGCACTGAAAAACACCAGCAAAGGGACATGCACGAGACAGAGCGTATAGGAGATTCCAGACCGGCAATTATTTCTGTCTTTCTTGGCGGAGGCTTTCATTCCGCGTTGTCTGCCGCCCGCAAGAGGTCTGCGACAAACTGGGCAGCTATTTCGGGGAGTCGTGCATGTGACTTTTGGCGAGTTAACCCTGCGTTCAAGGCATACGGCAGGCGGTCCAATTTGTACAGCAAGGGGTTGTCCTCACCTTTGGGTATGTCGATGTTTGGAAATTGCTCCTGGTCTTGGCTAACAACTACGGGCAGCCCGTGGTCGATCATGGCTGCAACGGCCCCACTCTTTCCAATACGCTTGTAATCGGTTGTTGCGATGCCGAGATCGAGCGAGTGCAGATACTGTGAGACTTGTGCCGCCGGTTGTGTGCCAAGCCTATAAAATGTAACGTCCGGGGCGAAGCGTCGAGCCAAATCCTGCCACTGTGCTTCACCCGATACTAGGTTGCCCAAAGACAGCATAGCGACTCTCCACCTCTGCCGAGCAGCCGCCGCGCGCAATGCGAAAAATAGCGCATCTGGCACCCAGTCTGCCGGCACTGCGCCAAAAAGTCCGCATAGGTAGAACTCGGTGCGCGTTTCTGCTGTGATCTCCAGACCCTGCTTGCGGAGTTCAGTACGCAGCCAGATGCCGCCATCCGAAGTTGCAACAGGAATATTGCCGAACAGCGGCAGCACCTGTGCGTTAATTCCGTCGCGCGTAAGAAATGCCTGATAAGTAGAGTTGCTCGTATGTACTAGGATAGGCCGCAATCGTCGTACCAGTTGCACAATGAGGTACCTTTGAAGCCTTCCGATAGCACGATGTCTTAAAGGCGCCTCCGCCAGTTCGCCAATCCACGTTTCGTGAAACATGATATGAACATGCCACCCCAGGAACAGTGACAGCAAGTGTTGTGTCAACCCGAAAATAGTTCCCTTTGGGTGGAATGCATACGGTACGAATTGTAAGCTGACCCAGTCGGGCGCAAAGTCTTCCAGCCACCGCCTCGCGTACGCAACACGCTCCAGCCAAGGCAGACTCATAGGCAAACGCAGCGATTTGACATCGTTAGCCGCGCCTGCCTGTGGACCCAGGACATAACGGTCGTTAAGGGCAATAGTGCAACACATGTGCCCCTGACGCATGCATTCTCCTGCCAGCAAGCGTGTGTAGTCTCCGACGCCATCGCGCTCTGGCTCTAGACAACTGTTGAGAAAAGCAATCCTCATTTAGTATTTTCGGAGTGCCATTGCTGCGCGTGTCCCTAGTCCCCCGCAACATGAGAGAACGTAAGCCACTAAGTTTTTAGGCGAACGGCCGTATTCAAAGGATTCTCTCAAAGACTGACGCGCGGCACATCTTTCTCCCTCACGAAGCAAAGTGATGCCAAGTTTTGTCAGTGTCCCTGCCACCTGCTGTAGCACGGCTGGGTGCAAGTGTGCCATCTGACTATCAGCCAAGATATTGCGGTAGCGGAACAAATGACCTTCAAGCATATATCGGGGCATACTGTAGCTCATGCCAGCATCATGCACTCGGTAGTTCATCAGACGCTCGGAAACGTAGTACGCGTTATAGGCCGTCTTTACGCATTGGTAGAGAAGCCATATATCAATCGAGCCTTTTGCCTCTTCGGTAATAAAATTCGGTGAAATCATGGAGCGCCGAAAAAGTGCCGCCCCAATCGGAATACTTACGTTCATCAAGGCTGCCTCCGCGAAGTTCTGCAAGCATCCTGGCGAAAGTGTGTCACGCTTGAACTGTCTGCTCATGGCTTCTGTGCCTTCCGGCATACGCCGCCCTTCTGCGTTCATCTGCCATTGGTCACAGAAGGAAAGGATAAGAGCACCATCCTTTTCAAGAGGCTGGAGCAAAGCCTCAATGTAGTTTGGCTCCACGGTGTCATCATCATGCAACAAGCAGAAATAATCTCCAGTTGCCTTCTGAAGCCCGAACTTCCAGTTGTTGGCAATGCCGAGATTATTTTCGTGTCGGATGTATCGCACTCGAGGATCGGTTGTGAACTCTGCGGCTACTTGAGGTGTGTCGTCGGGGCTTTGGTCGTCAAGAACCAACACTTCAATATGTGAGTAGGTCTGCGTCAAGGCGCTCTGAATAGCCTCACAAAGATAATGCGATCGGTTGTAGGTTGGTATTAGGATGGAAACTTTAGGTTCCATAAGTTTACTTTAATCAGTGCAGTCTTATGCGTGCGTTATTACGTGCGCTTAGACTAGAATAGTTAATTTTTCTTGTTAAGACTTACGTTTACGCTGTTCGGCAGCTAATGTCATTTCCTGCTTGAGATGAGCTGCACAGCTTTTCCAATTCAGTTCCGACTTGTACCTAGCAAAACTGGACTCCGCCAAAGCCTTGTATTTCTCATTATCCATAAACAACTCGTAAATCTTGTCTGCGTAAATGCGGGGCGGGGTGTCTAAACTAAATGTGAAACCATTGACACCGTCTTTAATGGCGGAAGTAACACCTCCTGTCTTTGTGGCAATAGACGGCACACCGAAGGCGCTTGCCTCGCAGAACACCAAACCATAACACTCCGCGCGTGTGGGTAACAACAGAAAATGGCATGATACAATCAAGTCTTGAATCATTGCTAAACCCTTTGGTGTGGACTTTGAGATATAGCCATGCTGCACGATAAACAATTTGTCGGCATGCCGGGCGGGCAGTTCCGTACCAAGAAGATGAAGTTCGGTCTGGATTCCCATACCAATTAATGCCTGGGCAACACCCACAGCCACATCTCCCCCTTTGCGTTCCCAATCCTTGCCTAGAAAGAGCAATTTAATTACTTGCCGACTGCGCGCCGAAATGGCTTGCTCCAAGTTCAACGCATGAGAACTAGGCAAATTGGCCCCAAAGGGAACAAAGCAAACTTTATCTGGTGATAGGCCGTAATCCTGAATAGCGCAGTCACAAGCCCATTCGGAAGTGTAAAACATACGGTCGCACCGAGCAAGTGCCTTTGCTTCAACGCGCATGGCTTCCCTCAGGGACGGACCAAACACTCTCTCCGAGGAGCCATAGTGTTCAATAAGACCCTTGATCGTAGCATCATGATAGGCGAACACCGGTACATCAGCTGTGACGTAACTAACAGCAGAGGTTGAGGGTGCAAATATAGCATCATAGGTTCCTTCGGCAACTTTCTGGTCAATGAGCCTACCCATTCGCTTTGCATCATCTACTCTGTGACTCCATATAAGATGCTTTTTTGTCAATCTTTCAGTCAGCGACATCTGCGCGCGATTAACAAACGAAACTGGCTTTGCAAGTGGCCCAAACGCTTCCACAACAGGAAACACGTTTTTGAGGGCGAAGTAAATATGGTGGTTTGAACCAGCCCATACTTCTATATCCGTAGGATCACTACCGGAAGCGTAGAGGATTTTCTTCATAAACTGGCACTGTGCTAGTTACGCCGCACAAAGCGGCTTACACCAGATGCAATACGCTGGTCTGTTTGTAAACGCCGAAACGTCAGTGTATCATACAACCTAATTGGACCTTCAGCATTTATCAAATACTGTTTGTAGGTTTTCCCTGGTGGAACTCCGCGTATTGCATCACTTATAGCTTTACGTTGCCAGGGCTTCGGTGAAGCTACTGCGTGGGACATTAAAAATCCCCCTTCAGCAAAATCCATTCCATCCGGCCCAACCGTACTCAGGGGGCATTCTGTTATCATCGCCATAATATTCAGCGCATCCTGATCCTGCTTCTCAAAATAGTCTGTTCGGTCAGTAGATCGCCCCCAAGCAATATCAATATTTTGACTTAAAAGATATTCTATAATATCTTTCCAATTCCTGATTGCATTCTTATAACGTTTATGCACACCTAAAAATCCACCATTGAAGTATTGACTTAGTGGCCTTGACAACTTGAAGCCGCTGGATTTAAGAAAGCTAATCCAATACAGGCGTACTGGGTGGTTATCAGGCATCTTCTGATTCGAAATATCTTCACAAAGAGCAACTCCACCACATGCCCATTCTTCGTAGAAAGACCACCGGCACTTAATCACAATGTCTGGATCAAAGTAAAATAGCTCATCTGTATCCGGGCAGTAGTTCTCCCAAAGGTCCAGCATAAATGCAGGTTTGTAATTGGTGAAGTGTGATCTTGTAGTAACTGGTACAAACCGGATGCAGCACCCTTCCGCAACCTGAAATTCATGATACTGTAGATGCTGCTGCACGTCTTTCGCCCACGGCGGTAACGCACCCCGGTACCCTGCCCAAACAACGCCCCGGAAACCATGCTTGTACAGGGAGTTGACCAGCGCCCCCACCCCATAATGGTAGTCACCCTCAAAAAGTGTGCAGACAGCAGAGTTCATGATGCCACTTCTGTATGCTTGGAGTAAGTGTGCAGAGCGTTTCCAGCTAGCAATCCCCTTTGACCAATACGTTTCGCTGGAACGCCCGCCCAAATCTCATCTGCCGGCACTGACTTAGTCACAACTGCACCTGCCCCAATAACTGCTCCGTCTCCGATAGTTACACCTTTAAGAACAATCGCACCTGTACCAATCCAAACGTTACAACCAACACGAATTGGTACTCCATAACAAGGCTGAAGATTCATGGGCGTGTTAAGGTCACTTATTTCGTGATGTACATCAGTAAACCGGCAACCGGCAGCAATCATGCTATCTGAACCAATATGAAGCGTTGTCTTAATGTGGAACTCACAACGAGCACCAATGAAAACTCGGTCGCCGACGATAATGCTCGGCCCAATAGCAAAACATTCGCTGTGCTTAAACCAGGTTTCAGCTTCCAAAGTGCAGTGCCTGCCGATTGATACTTGATGAGGCCAATCAATTTTAATGCTGGGCAATATAGTACCGGGGGCGATACGCGCCCCTCTAAGCCTGAGCAGCTTTGTTCGAAGCACACTAATCAACGTATCTGCTATTGCCTCACAACGAAAGCAAACCTTATCTGGAATATTTCTGTGATCCATAATCAATAGCTAGCCGCAGGCTGTGAGGCGGGAAGGTTTTTGAGAGAAATGTAGGTTGTGTACAAGAACGGCAAAACGCCTGGAATAATTGGTAGACAAGTCAGAAGGACAACACCCGGAATTGTTCTTAAGTTAAGAAACGGCATTAACACAACTTGTGAGGCAACCACAATGGGAATTGAGAGCCAGTGGTATTTTACCCATGCGCGTGATGTATTTAGGGCATATACCGTTCCAGCCAGCGTACCTAAAACAGTTGCAAAGACAATGTACGCAAGTTCCTTATCAAGATGTGCATAGCTCTTGCCTAAGAGCCACAGGAAAGGGCCTGGCAACCAGACCGCCAGGCCCATAAGCATGGCGGACAAGGCCACGTAGGCTCCCATAATTTGCCACCACATTGCTTTTAACTGGGCTTTGTCCTGGCACCGCGCAAAGCGGGGAAGGACAACACTGCTCATCACGGAGCCGATAATGGAGAACAGCACGGCCAACCGCCCCAGCGCGCCGACCTCTGCCAATGTCTTGGTGCTGCCGAAAACCGAGATGAGGAACACCGACAATTGGCCTTGCACACAGAAATAGATGGTGTTTGGGGCCATCTGCTTGACTACTCGGAATATGGTCTGCCGATCCTCCGCGCTCGTTGGGGCCTGCAAGTCCACAGCCTCGGCGGCCCAGCGGCGAATGAGCACATATTGCAGGCCGAACGAGAGCGAGGCAACAAGCACGGCTACAGCGGCGTTGATGTAGGTCAGACAGGCCGCGCCCAGCACAACGAGACGGAATAGATTTGCGCCTAAGTCCAATTTTTGCAGTTGGTCAATGCGCCCGTGTAGGCGCGGCACCATTGTCAGCACGTCCGTGGTCAGGCGATAATTTGCGCCCAGCAGCACGGCCCCGGTCAGCAGGAGGGCATACCCAACGCTTGTGCCGTTGCGGATCAGCATCCAGCACAGAAACGGCAGCGCGATGGCCCCACCGATCCAGGCTAGGTTCTTGCGCACATGCAGACCAGTGGCGATCAGCTCGCTGAAACGCGCCTTGTCCTGCCAGACCTTGCCGCCTGTTGCCGACAGGGCACTTCCTACCCCCACGTCCGCGAGAAGCAGCAGCGTTGCCTGCATCGTGTTGGCGAGCGTGAAGTATGCGTACTCCCGCTGAGGCAGTGTGCGGATGAGCAGCAATCCGGCCACCAATCCAAGCGCCTGCACAATAATCTGCACCGAGACGAACTTGGCAAGGAGGCTGCTCCAGCGCTTTGCTTTGTCTAGGGCTTGGCGGCGTGGACTAGAAATAGCCTCGGCTTCAATTGTGGCGACGGTGTTGCTAATGAGTCTGTTTCCAATACTCGCGGAACGCCCGAAGGCGCGGGAGAGACTCCAAGTCTTTTTTACGGTGCGTGGCTTCCTTGCTGGCGATGATGTCGTCCGGGTGACAGACCGGGAAGCCTTCCACTTCTACATGCCGCTTCCAAGCATCTTCAAATCGCTCGATGCCATCCGGCGCGAAGATAAGGTCTAGGTCAAAGGGGCCGTTCTTCATCTGCACAAAGTCCCGCCCACGCTCAATATCCTGCTCCTGGGCTGGCGTCAGGACGAACCCCAAATCACGCAGGCCTGCAATCAAGAACCGACCGTTTTGCTGAGAACGTTCCACAAAGATGACGGCATCCTGCGTCGTATCTGGAAAGCCCAGCAGAACCGCTCCCGACTTGCCGATAAACAGGTAGCGGACGCCATGCACCGCAAGGGCGTCTTGAATTTCTTCTGCCTGCCGATACTCAAACGCGGCCATAGCCCAGCCACTCCGGCAGGTTCGCCTCGCACCAGCGGCGGTAGTCTTCCATTGTCTCAAAGGAGCGGTAGGGCGCGTCGTCCATGACCGGCTTGTAAGTCTTGATGAAAGCATAGCTCATCCGCTGGGCCAGGGGCCGACGCGCGGCGGCCTCAAACTCTTCCCGCCATTCGCGCGGTATATTTATGCTTTCGGCGTCTGCGGTGTCACTCATGGGTGCAATGCCTAAAAGCCAGTAAACAGGCGCGTCAAGTGTAGATGCCACTTGGCTTTGTCTAGGGCCTGATAACGCGGGCTGGCGGCGGCCTCGGCTTCCTTTGTGGTGACGGTGTTGCTCATTAGGTACGGGTCAGTGGGCAAGAGCGCTTTCTGCATGGGCGGCGAGGGGACGAAGGTAGTAGTTCATCACTTCCGCTTGCATCCGCTCTATTTCCAGGCGATAGCCGCCGGTGACGGCGGCAAACTCATCCGGGCGGGCTGTCTGGCGCAGCATTGACAGCAGCCCCTGGAAGTAGATAATACGCTCTTGTGTTGCTTGCAGTTCGTTCTCGTTTGCGATCATAGACATGCCTCTCCGTTAATTTTACTCATTGGCAGGCACAATCTCGACAATGCCACGCCGTGTTTTGTCCCGCTTAAGCTGCCAGTGCGCGATGAACTCAGCTAAAGCTTGCCCCATAAGAAGGCCGGGCCTTACCCAGAAGATGCTTGCCCCGTAGCGTGCCTGAGCAAGTGCATGATTAAATAAGCCACTCGCTTCGGGCGGACAGTGTGCCAATTGAAAGGACTCTGTCATTACCAGGATGACGTCCACATCGTTCGGCAACGGCTTCGCTGTGACATAACTGCCGAAAACGATAAATTGGGACAAGCATCCAGTCCGCAGGGCAAGTGCGTAAATATGATTTAGGTTTTGAGTGACAACTTCCCGCCGCTCTTCTCCTCTTCCGAACCGTTCCTGTATCTCAGCCAGTGTCGCTTTGTAGACGCCGACGGGCAAGTCACCACTTTTCGTGAATAATGGCAGCGTCATTAGGGGCAAGCCTAGAAACCGGTGAACAGGCGGGTCAAAGTGTAGATGCCGGGCACCTGGCTGATATATTCTCCCAGGCCCTGCTTGTGACGGCGGGTGGGCACGACCAGGATGTCGCCGGGCTGCAAGTTGGTGTCGGCCACGGTGCTGTCCCCTTTGAACAGGGCATCCATGTTAACGGCGATCAAATGACGCTGGTTGTTCGCGCCGCGCCGCAGGATGCCGACCTGCTTTTTGTCGCCGTCCGCCGTCGGCCCGCCCGCTTCGGCCAGGGCCTGCGTGATCGGCATGTCTTCGCCGTCGGGAATGAGATACACGGCGGGGGCGCGCACTTCGCCCAGCACGGCGATCTTTTGCTTGTTTTCGGGAATAAGAAGCGTGTCGCCCGCCACCAGGGTGATCTTGCCCGCCGGGTCGCCCAGGTTGTACTTGAGCGCGTGCAGGTTCAGGGGGCGCACCTGGCCCGCGTGCATGAGCTGCACCTGGGTCAAGGCCGCGCTGGGGGTCGGGCCGCCGCTTTCGGTGAGCAGGGCGGAGAGGCTTTCGCCGCCCGCCATCACCGGGTACTGGCCCGGCTTCTCCACCTGGCCGATCACCTGGATCATGGATGTGGCCGGGTCGCGGGGGGACAGCAGCAGCAGGTCGCCGGGCGCGAGCGCGAGGTTTTGCGTGGTGTCGCCGCCGGTCAGGAGGCGCGGCAGGTCGATCGGAATGCTTTTTGTGCCCTGGTCGGTAATCACGGTCGCTTGGGTCAGCTCCGGGGCCGCGAGAGGCCCGCCGCTGGCCGCGCTCAATTCCAGCAGGCGCATGCCGGGGTGGTAGTCGTACAGGCCGGGCGCTTTGACGGCCCCAGCAACGCTGATCTTGCGCGTGTGGCTTTCGCGGACGAGCACCGTCACCTGCGGGTCTTTGACAATGCCGGAGATGCCATGCGCGAGGCTGGCTTCCAGTTGGTCCACGGTCTTGCCCGACGCCTGCACCGTGCCCGCGATGGGAAAGTGGAACGTGCCGTCGCCCAAAATCTGCACGGTCTGCGTCAGCTCGTCATGGCCCTGGACGATAATCTGCAATTGATCGGACGGGGCCAGCAGGTACGCCGTCGGCGTGATGTCCGGCAATGGGACTTGCGGCACAGTCGGCACAAGGGGTGCGGCGGCAGGCCGGGGCCGAGCCTGCGGCGTTTGCGCGAGTGCAGGCGAGGCCACCGGCAGCGCAAGGGCCAGGCTCCCCGCCAGGGCGAGCCGAACGCCGCACATGTTAGAAATAAAGCTGTGTTTCATAAAAGTGTGCATAGCAAATCTTGAAGCCTGTACCAGATCGCCCCCTAGCCCCCAATCACGCACTGGCGTGCCCGGAGGGCTGGGGGGACAGGATGGGAATAGGATAAGATTAGGACTAAGAACAAGGAAACCTATGGCCGTAGCCGTTCTTCTCCTCTTCTTCTCTTATCCCCTCAGAATTGGGGGCTAGGGGGCCACTCTTGCTCCTCAGATTCTAAGCTCATTCGGTGTCGCCTTCTGCCGGGGCGGCCAGCGTTTTGGCCTCGCTGCGGCTGCCATCAGCGGACAGCTTGGTGGCGTTGCTGTACTGATAATAGTAGTAGCCGCCGCCGTGAATGGCCCGCATCTTGTTGTACATCACGCCCAAAATGGTCGCCCGGCCATTGCGCAGCAATTCCAGCGTATGCCGCGCGGCGGCTTTGCGCGTGCTGCCGTTTTCCAGCACAATAATCGTGCCGTCCATCTGCGAGCCTAAAATGGACGCATCCGACGCGGCGGTGACCGGCGGGCTGTCAAAGATCACCATGTCGGCCCGCGCGGCAAGCTCGTCGACCAGGGTGCGGAAGCGGCGCGAGTTGAGCAGGTCGCTGGGGTTCGGGGGCGTGGAGCCTGCGGTCAAAATAGACAAGGCGGGCAGCTCGGCATGGGCTAGCAGGGCATCGTCTAAGGTGGCCCGCTCCAGCAGCACATCGGTGACGCCCGGCATGGTCGGCAGTTCCAGCAGCTTGTGCAGGGACGGGCGGCGCAGGTCAGTGTCCACCAAAATCACCCGCTTGCCATCCATCACCATCGCAAATGCCAGGTTCGCCGCCGTGGTGGTTTTGCCCTCGCCGGGGCTGGACGACGTCACCAGCAGGGTGCGCAGCGGCTTGTCCACCGTGACAAACTGGATGTTGGTGCGCAAAATGCGGTAGCTCTCCGAGGCCGGGTCCAGCCCCTTCATCTGCGGCAGCAGGCGGGCATCGGCGGCGCTCAGGGCGGGCACATTGCCCAGCGACGGCAGCGACAGAATGCGGGTGGCGTCTTCCACCGTGTTGATCCGGTCGTCCAGGAACTCTTGCAGCAGCGCCAGACACACCCCGATAAACAGCCCAAACAGCGCACCCAGCACAATGTCATACGCCTTTTTGGGACGCACCGGCGCGCCCGGCTCCTGCGCGGCCTGCTCGATCCGCGCCGTGGAATGGTGGGCCTGTTCGCGCAGCGACAAGTCGGCCAGCTTGTCCGAAAACATCTTGTCCTGCGTGGCGGCGTTGTTCACCCCAAACATCAGCCGGTTCAGGGCGGTATCCCAGCTTGCGTAGTGGTTGACCATCGCTTTGGCCGACTCTAAATCCTGCTTTTTATGGACGAGCACGGTCTGCACCGACGCGATCTGCACCTGCAAATCCGCCAGCGTTTTGGCAAGGTCGTCGCGGCGCGTGTTGGGCGCAATGGTCTCGGTGGCAGCCAGCGCAGGCTGGGCATTAATCTGGGACTTGAGGGCCTGGATTTGCGCGTCCAGGGCCTCAATGCGCGGCGCTTTGTCCGTAAAGCCGCCCGACTGGGTCAATCCTTCGCGCTCCAATTTCAGGTCGGCCAGATGGTCTTGTTTTGTTTTAACGGCCGCATTGGTCGTGCGCACCTGGGACGTGATCGTGGCGGGCAGATGGGCCAATTGGCGGCGCAGGGTTGCGGCCTGCGATTGGTAGGCGTTGAGGTTGGACGTAGCGGTTTCCACATCGTTGGTCAGATTGGCCTGCCGCTGAATCTGCACCTGCCGCTCAGCATTGATTTCGGCGATATGGTTTTTGTTGCGAAACGCTTCCAGTTGGTTGGCAGCCTGGGCCACCTGCGCATGCGCTTCGGCCTCTTTGCGCCGGGCAAAGTCCGAGGCGGAGCGCATTTCGCCCAGGCTCTGGTTGGTGTCCTGATCAATGTAAAGCTGCAGCAGCTTGTTCGCCCCGTCGGCGGCCATTTTGGGGTCGGTGGCTTCCGCGCTCGCTTCCAGCAGATTGGTGTCTTCCACCTGCTTGACCGACAGCGCAACCGGCCCAACCGCTTTGACCACCTGCCCCTGCAAGTCCGGGTTTTGCAGCACTTCCACCTGCGTTTTCACCGACTGCGGCTGGCTCAGCGCGAGAATGCCGGATAACGGGTTGCTGGTATCAATCGCGTTGTAGCTGGCCGTGGGGCTTTCAATCAGCAGCCGCGCCGTGGCCCGGTACACCGGCCTTGTCATCAAGGTCAGCACGACCGCGACGACGGTAATCAGCACAAATGCCTGCACGACCACCATCCGGCGGCGGCGCAAAATCTGCAAAAACTCGCTCAGCGTGATCCCGTCCGGCGAGGCGGCGGGCGATCCCGAAAACGGGCCGCCGGCGGCTGCGCCTGAAAGTGCCGGGGGAATGGGAGAGCTTGGGAAGTTCTGAGGCATCGAAACTGCTTTCCTCTACACTGCGTCTTGCGAAACCTGGGTGTGCGGTGTCCATTGCTGCAAGAGTCATGCCAACTTTCGGTTTTCGGGCGCGGCACGCGTAAAACAATGGATTTCGCCCCGCCCCCCGCCCTGCAAAAACGGTAAAGGCAGCAACCCCCGGACGCTGGTGCTTCATTATAACACGGTTTTTGCGAGTTGGCACACCTACTTTGTGCCGCTTTTTTCTTTATTTAGGCGTCCCTCGCCCGTTTCCAATGCGTTCCCACGGCATACCAACGACGGAACAAATCCTTCCGTCGTTGGTACGCGCTTACCACGCGCTTGCTCCCGGCTTGCTGCGCGGGCGCAGGGTGCTGGCCGACTTCCCCCACCCGCTCCGTGGCAGCCTTGAACAAACGGTGAGCGATGGAGGCAGGAAGCGGGAGGCGTTCCGGTGAATAGGCTGAGGATACTCAGCGCCTTTGCTTTTTCAGGAACAAACATGTCCATCAAACTCGGCGTTCTCGGCATGGCCCACGGGCATGTCAATGGCTACTTGCAGCAGTGGGAAAAACACCCGGACTTTGGCGTGACGGCTGCCGCTGTGTGGGACCACGACGCGGGACGTTTAAGCCAGGCGGCGGACCAGCACGGTCTCGCGCGCTGCGAGACTGCCGAAGCGCTGCTGGCGCGGGCGGAGATTGCCGCGGTGGTCATTGCCGCCGAGACGTCCCGGCACGCCGCCCTGGTGGAGCAGGCCGCCGCCGCCGGGAAAGCGATCATCCTGCAGAAGCCGATGGCGCTGACGCTGCGCGAAGCCGACCGGATCGTTCGGGCCGTGGAGCGGCATGGGGTGCCGTTTACGCTGGCCTGGCAGATGCGCGCAGACCCGCAAAACCGGCAGATGCGCGCCATGATCCACAGCGGGCAGTTTGGGAAGATTTATTCGGTGCGCCGCCGTCATGGGCTTGCGTGCCACCTGACCCCCGGTTTTGCGCAGACATGGCATGTGAACCCCGCGCTCAACCGCGACATTTGGGCGGACGATGCCGCGCACCCCATCGATTTGATGCATTGGATGCTGGGGCCGCCGGAGAGCATCACGGCGGAACTCACGACCGCCGCGAACGACTGGATGCCAAACGACAATGGCGTCGCCGTCTTTCGCTATCCTGAGGGCCTGCTCGCCGAAGTGTTTTGCTCGTTTACCTGTGTCGCGGCGGAAAACACGACCGAAATCTACGCCGAGCGCGGCGCGATCATTCAAAGTTTCGGCGACAATCCCGGCACGCTCGCGCCCCGCGTGGAAAATCAATCGGGCCTGAAGTGGTACCTCGCCGACGAGCAGCAGTGGACGTACAGCGATATTCCCAGCCCGGCCGGCCACTGGGAGCGGATACTGGGCCTTGCGCAGCCGCTTGCCGACTTCCTCAATGGGCGAGCCGCCCCCCTCGCCACGGCAGAGGAAGGGCGCACTTCGCTGCAAATGGTGTTAGCCACTTATGTCTCGTCCCGGCAGGGCCGCCGCGTGCTGCTGAGCGACCCGGACATCGCGGAGGTCTAGAGGCGCAGCGGGGAAGTCCAAGCCAGGGAAAGAGTACCTCCCTCCTTGCACTGGCAGACGCTGGAAGGCTGCGTGCAGGGCGAACGGCTAGCCGAACCAATACCCTGCCCTTCAGGGCGTGGTTCAGTCGCGGAATTAGGCAGCAAAGCCCTTCCTAACTCCTAATCTCCCCTTGAGGGGAGACCCTGCACGCAGCCTTCCAGCGTCTGCCAGTGCAGGGCAAGGAGAGAGGTTCCGAGAAGCACGGAGAGAGGTTCCTAATAGCAAGGGAACGGGAAAGAAAAAGAAGCAATGGACGAAACAAACAGGCGGCTTTCACGGCGCACGTTCCTGGCCGCCGGGTCGGCGCTGCTGCTGGCGACTGTCCCGGAGATGCCCGGCATCAGCGACGGCAGCAAAAAAACAGCGCAACTGGGGAACGGGCTGATCACAGCCGAATTTGATGAACGCGGCCTTGCGGCCATCCGGGACAACGCGCAAGGCCCGCCGATGCATTTTGCCGGCGACGGCTTTGCCATCACGTTCGACCAGACGACAATGGACAGCGCCTCGTTTGCCACGCCAACGCGGACCCAGGACCGGGAAACAATCACATATACCTGGGCTGCCGGGCCGCACGCGATCACGACGCAGTACCAGCTCAAGCCCGGCTGGCGGTTTGTCAGCAAGCAGGTCATTCTGGAAACGACGGGGGCGGCGCGCTCCCATGTCTCGTCCGTCACGCCGTTCCAGGCCACCCTGGGCAGCCCGGTCGTGCAGGAGCTGACCAATCGCGGCGGCTCGTATGGAACGTTCCTGCGGTTCGGCGCGCGGGGGCAGGCCGACCACGGCCTGTTCTTTGTCGTGCAGAACCCGTTCGCGAAGTGGCAGCGGACAGGACAGCAGGTCAGCCTCTCCTACGCCCCGGAACTGGAGTGGAAGGCCGATTACGGGCCATTTGCCGCCGACCGCGTGTGCATCGGTCCCTATGCGCTGAGCGGTCATGGGTTCCCCGCAAGCCTTGTCCCGCAGTGGCAGTATGTTCCGCGCACGGCCCCGGTCGATCCCCATGTCCCCATCCGCGACTTTGCCGAGTGGAAGGCGCTGACAGACTGTGTCCAGGCTTTTCTTCTGTCTCCTCCGCAAAAGAGCGTGCGCATCGCGGTCGGGTGGTGCGAGAACGATTACCAGATTGATGTGGCGACGCCGCAGGGGCAAGACCAATACCGCCGAATATTCGCGCAGTCGGCGGCCCTGGGCTGCCCCAACATTCTCTATGCGCCCGCCAACAGCAGCGTGTCATCCAAAGCCGAAAGTGCCGATGCCTGGGGGTGGGAGAACATTCTCTGGCTGGGGATGGGCGAGAAGATGCGCAAAGGCGAATGGAATCCTGCCCAGGATGCGCTCCCGGCATCGGTGCAAGCCATGCAGGCCCTGGCCGCCAAGCACGGCATCGGCTTGGTGGCTTATGTCTACCCGTCCATGAAATGGCGACCGGAATGGAATGCCGGCGACGGTCCCTACGGCGGGGCCAATTCCGCAAGCCGCGAGTTCCAAGACTGGCTGGTGGAAACCCTGGTCACGTTCCAGAAGAAGACCGGGGTCAGCGGCTACAGCTTTGACTACTGGCTGCTGGGCTACAAAGAATCCAGCGACTACGCGCAGTGGCATGGCTGCCGCCGCGTGCTGGAGACTTTGCGCCGACGCCTGCCCGACATTTTAATTGATGGGCGGCAGTCCTATCAGAACTACGGCCCCTGGACATGGCTCGCCGGGAACTACCCGCATCCGACCACGACAGACGAGCAGCCGGAAAGCTTTCGCGCCTTTCCCGACCTGCATATCGACCGGGTTTACGGCAACCACCAGCGCTGGGCGGCGTGGTGGTATCGGATGGAGAACTTCTGCCCGACGGACATTCTGCCGGGCTTTCTCACGCACCAAACGCAGCGATTTGATGCCAAAGGCGCTCAGCCCATGACCGACTTCCGCCTCCGGGACTGGGACTACTTAGGCTGGAAATACTCGGTCATTTCGTCCATTGCCACCGCGCCGCTGAACCATGTCCTCAACTACATTCCCGCCCGTGACGCGAGCGAGTTCCGGCACTTCAGCGCCGCCGACAAAGAATGGCTGCGCGGCTGGCTGGATTGGACCGACCGGCACCGGGAAACACTGCGCCAGGTTCGCCCGATCCTGGGGCAGCCGAGGGTCGGGCATGTTGACGGCACGGCGGCTATCGCCGGCGACCACGGCTTTGTCTTTCTCTTTAATCCCAATGCCCGCGCCATGACTGCCGCGTTTGTTCTAGATGCATCGCTTGGGCTGACCCAGGGCAAACACTTCACGCTGACGGCCCTGCATCCGCGCCCCGGCCTGCTCGTGGGCAAGCCAGGCACCGGCGTCTGGAACTATGGGGACACGGTGTCCCTGCCGCTGGAAGGCGCACAGGCAGTGGTGCTGGAGCTTGCCCCGGCCACGGCCGCCCCTCTGCCCCGGCTGCAGAATGCGCCCGGCACGGTTTCGCTGAATGGTAAGACGCTGACAGCCACCCATGTCAGCGGCCCGATTGGGCACGCCGTCGCTCTGCAAGTCGTGCTGCCCCCCGGCAAGCCAATCACGACGCTCACGGTCAATGGCGCCCGCCATGCCTTCACGCGTGACGGCGACGTCGTCACGGCCCCGGTTCAGTTTGGGGGCGCGCGGTTCGGGCAGCTCCAGCCTGTCGTTCCCTACGATGCCGCCTTTGCCGGCGGCATCGTCCACGGCACATTCACCATTCCCGCGCGTATCTTGGAACAATTGCGCCGACGCAAGGCGGCATGGCCGATACCCTCTACCGAAGACGACCTGCGCGCGACCTGGCTGGCGCCGGAGCGTCTCTTGCTGCATCTGCAAATCGCCGATCCCAGGGAAAGCCTTTCTGTTTCCATGACCCTGGACGGAGCGCCTGCCGCCCTGCAAAAAGCCTACACCAGCATCTACCCGCAGGGAGCAGACAACACGTTCGTCGGCTGGTATCTTGACGTGTCTCATCTCGCGCCCGACACGCCGCATACGCTCTCCGTCTCGGTGCCCCCTCTGCAGGCCGGTCAATTCCAGGGCATCTTTTTTGAGAATGTGGAAACCGAATACACAACAATGCTGGCGTGAGTTGAATAGCTGATGTTATGCAAAGGAGGCATGCCCCTCTGGAAAGAGCCTCAAGCCAAAGCCATTGGCTGTTTGCTCCCGGCACTCTGCGTAACATCAGTGAACAAGACAAACAAACGTGCGGAAAGCTGCTTTGCTTTCCGCACGTTTGACTGTCACGCACAGTGATGCTCACTAAGGATAGTAAAAGGCGCAGGGTCAGATTGCGTCGGTTTTGCGCAGCCCATAGTAATTGGTTCGCCCCGGTTCAGCGGGGACGGGGGCGACGGCAAGGGTCGGTAATTGTGCCCCTGAAAACAAAACCACGGACTGCCCTTTGGCAAGCGACAGATCAATTGTCCCATTGGTACCGGGCGTGACGACGCTCTGCTGCCCATTGTGCCACACAGAGACCGGACTCGCAAGGCCGGTGCGCAGGCGGCAGGGTTCCCCCGCCAGGCTCTCAATCCGCACCCACTGCGTTGTGCCCGCCCGACGCACCGCACTGACCAAAAACGCGCCTTCCGCCCTTAACCGGTGGAAGGTCGCTTCTGCCCACGCCTCCGGCACGCCTGGAAAGACATGGATCACGCCGCCCCAGCTTTGCAGAAACATGTCCTGCACCGATTCGCACATCCCCAGCGGCGACTCAATACAGCCTTCAATATACATCGTGTTGGGCAGGATTGTCTGGTCCAGCGCCGTGTTGAGATACCCTAATGCCCGCGTGCCCAGCCCCATCGACGCGCAGATTGATGCCGCCCCGAGATACGTAAACCCCAGCCGGTCTTTGCCGGGCACGCTCATCCAGTGGGTGAGCGACTTTTGGATCAAGTCCCGGTTTTCAGGCTGATCCCAGTGCATCGTGCGCAGGGGGAAGATCATCAATAAATGAGAAAAGTGCCGGTGCGCATGGGCCAGCGGCACGCCCCGCCCGATCATCAGCCCTGTGCTGTCGGTCGGGTACGGGGTCAATGTCGCCAGCACCTCTCGCCAGTGGCCCATCTGCGGCTCGGCCAAATGCCACTTCTCCGCCGTTCCAATCAGCACGCCCAGGCCCCAGCGCAGCAGCGACAGGTCATAGTTGCAGTCCGGGGTGGTGACGCCGTATTCGGGAGACGACATCGGCGGCAGGTGCAGCCTGCCGTCATCGTCCTTGGTTAATTGGCGGGTATAGTATGTCATCGCGCGCTTGAGCAGCGGGTACAGCTTGTCCCGCAGGCGTGCGTCGTCGCCCGCCCAGCGGCACTGGCGCCAGTAGTTGTGCAGCGCCCACGACAGGTTGCCGACCTCCGCGCCGACATCGCTGCGACAGTCGTGGCCGGTCGCCGTGCCGATAGCCGCGCAGTCATTTTGGTATTCAGGCGGCACGTTCAGGATCAAGTTCTGCGTGTTGTCATCCAGCATTCGGCACAGGCTCTCGCCCAGGCCCAGTCGGTTGGCGGTATACACCGGAAAATATACCACCTGCTCATTCATGTTCCAGCATGCATAGGGCCACGGGGTCGTATGGAGCCAGGGGCCATATAGGTCCATCGCCGGTCGGTCGGCGCGTGTTGCGGAAGCGAGCTTGTACATCTATATCCAGTACAGGCTTTCCAGGCGCGTGTCGGGGATGCTGAGAAAGCTTTGTGGATAAAACGCATGCCACCATGCGCGGTGTGACACAGCAAGATGCTCCACGGTCTGCGCCACCGACTGCCGGACTGCCTGGAGCGCTTCCTGGCGGGCACGGGCATCTTGAGTGGAATAGCCGACGCCGATGGTGATACGTCGCGTGCCGGAAGCAGTCTGGGTATCGCTCCAGGCGGTGTCGTACTCTCCGCCCGCCAGCATGGTCTGCGTGCAGACATGGGTGTCGCCCACCTGCGAAAGCGTCGGCGGGGGGTTTGGCACATAGCCCATCGGCGTGCCGGGACGCCCAAAAAGCTGCCGAGGACTGCTGGAAACGTCGGGCACCCAGTTCCACGTGAACGCATGCTCCTGCCCCGTCGTGGTCAGCTCAATTGTCATCGCGTTTTCTTCGGTGGGGACAAACGCGCGCCACGTGATGCTGCCCCGGTCGGTATGGATTGTGCCTGTCGCTTCGGCATCCCACAATGTCAGGCGCATGGCGCCGTCCGTGATCTTCCCTACGGGCTTGAGCAGGAAGTGGCCGATATAAAATCGCGCGCGGTAGTAGCTGCCCAGGTTGGCTTGGCGTCCCTCAGGCGGCGTGCGATGGTCGCAGACATCGCTGCGTCCGATGTCCCAGCGCACCGCTCCCTTTTCGGTATAGACCATGCCGCCGAGCAGCCCATTGCCGATAAACGCGCCTTCCGTCCATTTTGACGGCAGCCGTTCCCAGACCAGGTCGTGGCGGGAGAGAAACGGCGCCCATTGGATTTGGTCGTGAAGAATGGGGAGTTCGGCGGGAAGAGGATGGCGGAGGGGCTTCGCCGCCGCCGCGTGCCGTTCCCCGGAAAACATGGCTGCCGATGCCAAAACCATGCGCATGAAATCGCGTCTTTGCATTGGGCATTCCTTTCTAGGAGTGTGTCAGTCATCGGCCTCGCTGCCGCTCAAAGCTCGGCGACCGGCACGCATCGGCTGCCTTCGTCAATGGAGCGGATCGCCGCGTGGATAACACGCTGGGCGTACAGGCCGTCCGCGCCGGAGCCGTCAATCTCCTCGGGAGACGTCCCACCCGCTACTTGTTCCAGAAAGCGATGCAGGCGGGCGCGGAAGGTGTCGTCAAAGTCGCGCACGCCGCCGAACACGGGGTTGGTAAAGACCCGCTTCTCGTGCGTGTGGCTTGGGTAAAGGGTCGCCTCGCGCCACATATCTTCCACGACAAAGCGGCCATCCACGCCGGCCACCTCGCACCGCTCCACGCTGTGCGCGCGGGCAATATCGTAACTAGATGTCAGATGCCCTACCGCGCCACACTCAAACTGCATATTGATGGAAGCTGTTGACCAGAGATTGCGGCCCGGCGCTTTGACGGCAAAACACTGCACGGCGCGGATCGGCCCGCAGAACCACGCCATCATGTTGACGGAGTGCGGATTGAGTGCTTTGAGGTGATAGTTGGGCGTCTCAAACTCCCCGAACTTGCCGATCCAGAGCGCCATGTTGCAGAACAGCAAGGGGCCGAGCTGCGCATCGTCCAGCCACAGCTTTGCGGCCAGGGCGGCAGGCGTGAAGCGATGGTTGAAGTCCAGGCCGAAACAGCGGCCTGTTTGCCGGGCGTAGGCGACCATTTCGCGGGCTTTGTCTAGGTCATTGCTGATGGGCTTCTCGCAGAGCACATGGCATCCGTGCGCCAATGCCTGCATGGTCGGCGCGTAATGGTCGCTGCTGTACTCATAGCCCCCGGTGGCGACACTGACCATGTCCGGGCGGAGCGACCGGAGCATCTCCTCGGTCTCGGTAAAGGCCGGGACGCCATGACGCGCCCCGGCCTCCGTAGCCCGCGCTGCGATGCGGTCGCAGACCCCAACCAGTTCGGCCAGTGGGTCTTCTCCATAGAGGCGCGCGTGCAGGTTGCCAATGGGGCCTGCGCCGACGACGGCGACCCGGACTTTGTTAGCCATTTCAGCCCTCAAATGCGCTCATGGACGGGGCTGCCGTGGACTGCGGGCAGCGCATGAGGCCGCACCAGCGCGCCGCCTTGCTCGTAAGACTCAATCACGGCGAAGATGTACTCCATTGTCGCCAGCGCATCGCGGCCAGACGCGCGCAGGTTTTCAAAATGCACGTTGTTTGTCACGTCCTCTAAAAACGCATGGATGCGGTTGGGGAACGTCTGCCCGAAGTCCGTGATGCCCGTGTCAGTCACCACGGGGTCAGGCTTGCCTTCCGCCGTGGGCGCACCCCAATAGGTCAGCTTCTCTACGCAGTTCTCAATGCAGAACGTCCCTTTGCTGCCCGCCACCTCGCAGCTCCACCACCCGCCCAGCCCATACACGGCATCGCCGCGCTGAGACAGCAGGTAGCCCACTGTGTCGTCGGCAAAGCGCACATGGACGCTGTTGACCGACAGCAATAAATCCCCCTTCGTCTTGCGGAAGCCCGGCTTGGTGCTGAACGTCTGAATGTGCGTGATGTCGCCGCAGAAGTGTCGCATCACGCTGAACGGGTGCGTCAGAAACGCTTTCATGTGCGCATACGGCTGATTAAACCGGGCCGAGCCTTTGCCGCCGTAGGTGAGTTCTCCCCCATTGAATCCGGTCTTGAAGAGGCAGTAGACCGTCTCGCCAATCTGCCCATCGGTCATGTACTGACGCGCGCGCGCCGCTGTTTCCGTAAAGTAGTGGTTTAAGTTGCAGCCCAGATACAGCTTGCGGTCTGCCGCGAACTTGACCATCTCCCGGCACTCTTCTATATTGTTGGACAGCGGCTTTTCGCACAGCACATGCTTGCCTGCGGTCAAGGCCTCCATTGTCGGCTCAAAGTGCCAGGAGCCGTTCTCGTATCCGCTGGTGGTCACGTCTACGATGTCCAGGTCTTCGCCCATGAGCATATCCGCCAGGCTGTAATAGGCCCTGACGCCATACTTCTCAGCCGCTTTGTCGGCAATGTCTTTGACCACATCGCACACGGCGACCAGGTCGCCCAGCGTGTCTTTCTGATAAGCGGCGGCGTGGGTATGCCCGATCCCGCCCATGCCGACCAGTCCAATTTTGAGTGTCATCGTTTTATTCCTTTGCCGCCTTAGTGTCGTCCTGAGCCTCTTCGGCTTTGGCCTGCAGCCGCTGCGCCGCGCCGGGGTTACCGATATGGAGCGTGTCATACGCCTGCTGCGACGATGTAAAATAATCGATCTCGGCATTGCTGTGCCAGTGCGGCTGGTTGTAGATCGGGTTCGGCAGACCGGTCTCGCGCTCGCGCCGAGCAATCCATGATTCCATCCGTGCCCGGTAAAACGCGACTATTTCCGGGTTCGCCTCGGCGATATTCGTGTTCTCCAGCGGGTCAGTGGGGAGATGATAAAGCTCAATCGGCGGCTTGAAGTGAAAGTCCGGCTCCAGCGCCATGATCAGTTTCCACTCGGGCGTGCGCCATCCATGCTTGCGCATCCAGGTGCATTCCGTGAAATACATCTCCGTCGCCTGAGTCAACTCATCCCCGCGCGCCATCGGGACCAGGCTGCGCCCATCAAGCTCATCCGGCACATCGATCTCGGCAAGGTCCAACAGAGTCGGCACCAGGTCCTTCAATTGGCTGTATCCCGAAACGCGCTTTCCCGCAGGCACGCGTTTGGGATAACGAATAATCAACGGCACATGCAATGTGTTGTCATACGTCCCATGGTGGTCAAACCAGCACTCGTGCTCATCCAAAGTCTCGCCGTGGTCCGCGGTCAGCACGACAATCGTATTGTCCGACAATCCATGCTCTTCAATCGCCTCAAAGATATTCTGGAGGCACGCATCCATATACGCAATCGCGCCGTCATACTGCGCCACTTCGTACGCTGCATCTGTGATCCCCGGCGGCATCCATGTCGCGAAATAGTCGCAGAACGGCTTAAAGCTCATCGCGCCCTGCATGGATGTCTTCGCCGGGTCGCACTCATTCCCCGCATAAAACATCCGGTTGAAAGGCGACGGCGGCAGGTAAGGACTGTGCGGATCCATGTGCCGCATAAACAGTAAAAACGGCTGCTCCTGCCCCGCCAAACGCGACAGCTCCGGCAGCGTCACCGCATTCAAAGCCTCGGCCTTGTGGCTCGCGCCGTCCGTGCCCGCGCCCCACCCTTCAAACTCCAGATACGTGTCAAAACTGCGCGCCGATGCCGACTTAAACCCGACACATGTCGTCGTATACCCCGCGTCTTTGAGGATCTCCTGAAGAGGCCGGATATCACTCCGCATGCCGCCCTTGTGGCGCAGCGCGACAATCTGCGTTCCAAAGCAGTCCCGCCCCGTCAGCATCGTCGCGTAGGCGCTTGTCGTCGGGATATGTGGGCTGAAGTTATTCTCAAACAGCGTCCCTTGCTCCGCGAACCGCGCGATATGCGGTGTCGTCAGCCGGTCGTAACCATAGACGCTCATGCTGCTCGCACGCAAAGAGTCGATGCCAATCAGGATAATATTCGGTTTTTTTTCCATAGTTTGGTCTTTCTGCCAGAGGCATCCTTAGTCATGCCGTGTGCGAGTGTGTACAATGTCTATATGGGGTTGCCAGCGTGTCTTATCGGGATACCGACGGCGGACGGATTTGGTCCGCCGTTGATACGCCTATACAACACGCTCGCAACACCGTGAGAACCCCAAAGAAACTCCATTAGCGCTGAGCGGATGCCCGGATGCCCGCCCGTGCGTAGCCGCAGGATTCGGCGGCGATTACGCAGCATTGTTCAATAGTATAATCTTTGGCGCCGATGACTTCCAGGTCGATGGGGCCAGTGTAATTGTTTTCGCTCAGGACACGAAGGTAGCCGAGCAGGTCGATGTCGCCGCGCCCGTTGGCCTGCATCTCGGGTTTGCCGGGGCCTTGCTGACGGCCTTTGCAGTCGCGGATATGGATGTGCTTGACACGGGAAATCACGGCGCGCAGGGCATCAACCGGGTTTTCATTGGCTCGGTAAATATGCGAAGGGTCCATGTCGATGCCGAAGTGGGGGGATGAGATGGCTTCCATCGCCTGCAGCGTGGTGGGGGTGTTGAAGATCGCGCTGCCGACATGGGCTTTGACACACAAGGTCACGCCGTAGCGACCGGCCATGTCGGCGAGATGCCCCAATGAGTTGATGCTCTCCTGCAAAGAAGACTCATCGCCGCTTTTGCCGCCCGGCCCGCAGTTGACAATGGGGATGCCGATTTCGACGGCGGCTTGAAAGGCGGTTTCCATCACGGCAAAGTCTTGGGACGGCTGCTCCATCGCCAAAAGGGCGAGGCCGTAGGCCTGGGGAAACGGCTTGATTTGGGGCGCGATCTCCTGCCATCGGTCCAGCACGAGGTGCTCGCTCATGCCACCGATTGCAGACAGCTCAATGCCGTCATACCCGGCCATCGAGAGGCAGCGGAAAGCGGTCTCCATATCGTGGCCGCCGAAGAGAACTGAGTTTGCGCCAAGCTTCATATTATCACTCCTGTGTGTGTGTCGTTGGTATTATCGTTGTAGAAAGCATCGGGGGGAAGGAAATCAAAGGTGACAGGACCGGATGCCGTTCGCCAGCGCCCGATAGCCTGGGGATTGACGGCAATTTTTTCAAGAGGGAACCCGAGAAATCCTTCCAAATGACGGAGGGTGGCATCCTGATGCAGCACAAAGTCTTCAAAGCGGATCTCGGTGCGGCGGGCCGGCGATGGGGTCGCTTTCATGATCTCATACTGGTACTGCCAGCTAATCGCACGCCGCAATCGCTCGTCATCGGTGGGGTCGTAGGGGACGCCGAACTTCGCCAGATCATCAGTCACATGCCCGGACAGAATACTATCACGTGGGTCGCGCCGCCAGTAAATATACTCAATCTCGGGAAACAAGCGCACGATCCACGGCAGAATCAGCGTGGTTTCCGGCAGCTTCCACCCGGTGCGCTCGGCGGAAGAGTTTAGCACGGAGGCCAGAAACGAATGCACCAAACGCGTGAATGCCGGGTCAATCGGCACGACAAAGAGCGACGAAAAGTCCCAGTGCAGGCCGCCGAGATGCACCACATGGCGCGCCATCACGCGGCAGGCCTCGTAGAGATCGTCCGGGGGAACCAAATCGCCGGAGCGGTTGAGCGGCGCGCCCATAAAGACGCCGCTTTCGGTGAGGGTATGCGACATAGCGCGCGTGCCGGAGTGCCCCCGCCCAATAATTGTAATCATCAATGCACCATTCGCTTTCATTGCACTGCTGAGAGAGATTATGGCGGCTGCGGCCACGCATTACCTTAAGCATCGGGACAATAACTAGCATTATCGGGCTGATTTGCAATCGGGGAAAGATAAAGCGTGCGAGCGGGCCAGGGACTCTGCCGACACGGGGCAATGGGTGTTATGGAAGATAATCGGCAGAACGACAAGGCTTCTGTAGGGCGCGTTTTCACGGTCAAACCAGAGCAAAAGCATCAGCGCAATAACAGCGCAATAATACAACGATAACAGCGCAATAATACAACGATAACAGCGCAATAATACAACGATAACAGCGCAATCGCACAACAACAGCACAAAACCATCGCGAAACCAGCGGCGTTTGCCGGGCGCAGGCGCGGCCAACAGAGGCAAAAAACAGGTAATAGTACCAATACCTGTTTTTGCGAACAGGGGCTGAATTTGCCGTAAACACGCTATACTTAACCAAAAGAATGCGAACGCCGACACGCACCGTCAAATCAAGCGACAGCGGGCTGCTGGGAACGCTTCCGCTGGAAGTGCGCCATGAGCGCGAACATGTCAGCATGGAGCTGCACGCCCACGACTTCTCCGAACTGGTGATTGTGCGGCACGGCTCCGGGATACACCTTCTGCCGGGCGGCGAATACCCGATTGGCGCGGGCGATGTGTTCGTGCTGCATGGAGATCAGGCGCACGGGTATGGGAACACAGCCGCGCTGGAGCTGGTCAACATCCTCTTCCGCATGGAGCAGCTCTCGCTCATCCTGCGGGACGTGGAAGCGCTGCCCGGCTACCATGCCCTGTTCACGCTAGAGCCGGCGCAGCGCAATCGCGACGGCTTTTGCAGTCGGCTGCGGCTGTCCGGCGAGCAGCAGCACAAGATCGGCGACCGCCTGAGCGAGTGGCTGTTGGAGCAAAAGGCGCAGGCCGCAGGCTGGCAGTTCGCATCGGTGGCGCACTTCATGCTGGTCATCTCCGACCTGTGCCGCTTCTACTCGCAGGCCGAAGACCCGGTGGCGCAGTCGCTCCTGCGCCTGGGCACAGTTCTCGGGCACATGCACAGACACTACGCCGAGCATATCACGTTAGACGACCTGGCGGCAATCGGCAGCATGTCCCGGCGCACATTGACGCGCGAGTTCACGCGGGTGCTGGGCATCTCTCCCATCAACTATCTGATCCACGAGCGTGTCAGCCGCGCCCAAGACCTGCTGCAAGACAGCCGCATCAGCATCGCGGAAGCCGCCTACCGGGTCGGCTTTCAGGACAGCAACTACTTTTCCCGCATGTTCCGCGCGGTCGTCGGGCACAGCCCGCGCGACGCGCGCAGGATGACCGCCCAGCAGCCATCTCTCGGAACACAAGGTTAAAACCCGGTGCCATGGTAATGAACACACGGCTTGCCGCTCTTTTTATAGGGGCAGGCTCCCTGTGCGCAACAGCAGTTAATAGAGAACATACACAGGGCGCGTATCCTGCCGCTTGAGCAGGGCAATATCCTCATCCACCATCAATCTCACCAGGGCATGGAACCCTGTCTGCGGCTGCCACCCCAGCATCTCCCTGGCTTTGGACGCATCTCCCACCAGCAAATCCACTTCGGCAGGGCGATAGTACTTCGGGTCAATCGCGACATACTCGCGCCAGTCCAGCCCGGCATGGCTGAAGGCCGCCTCCAGGAACTCCTGCACGGAATGCGTCTCGCCGGTCGCCACCACATAATCGTCCGGCGCCTCCTGCTGAAGCATCAGCCACATCGCCTCCACATACTCTTTGGCATAACCCCAGTCGCGCTGCGCGTCGAGGTTGCCCAGGAACAGCTTGTTCTGCAAGCCCGCCTGGATATGGGCCACCGCCCGCGTGATCTTGCGCGTGACAAAGGTCTCCCCCCGGCGCGGCGACTCATGGTTGAAGAGGATGCCGTTGCACGCAAACAGTCCATAAGACTCGCGATAGTTCACCGTCACCCAATGCGCATAGAGTTTCGCCGCCCCGTAAGGCGAGCGGGGGTAAAACGGCGTTGTCTCGGTTTGCGGCACGGCCTGCACTTTGCCGTACATCTCCGAGCTGCCCGCCTGGTAAAACTTGGAAGCCACCCCCGTCTCGCGAATAGCTTCCAGGAGGCGTATCGTGCCCAGGCCCGTGATGTCCCCTGTGTATTCGGGGATGTCAAAGCTGACCCGCACATGAGTCTGCGCGGCCAGATGGTACACTTCGTCCGGCTGAATGCGATACAAAAGCTTGATCAGATTGGTCGAGTCGGCCAGGTCCCCGTAGTGCAGAAACAGATGGACGCCGTTGATATGCGGGTCTTCGTAGATACCCTGAATGCGCGTCGTATTGAATGTAGAGGCACGCCGTATGATGCCATGCACTTCGTACCCTTTTGCTAACAGCAGTTCGGCCAGGTAAGACCCGTCCTGCCCGGTGATGCCGGTAATCAGCGCTTTTTTCATAACGTTGCCATTGCCCTCCGCTGCCTGCCTATTCGCCTTAAGCACGCTCTGCACCTGCCCTGTAAAGCATAAACTCTCAAGCCGCCTTGTTTGACGGTTCATCAAAACTTAACTGTGCGTTAATCTTGTCTTAACACAAAGGCGTCATACTCCTAATCGTGGCTTGAGGCTGCGGAGCCTCCCCATTGCTCATCCCCTCTCTTGAGGCCGTGGCTTTCCAGCCACGGCCTTTTTTTGCCTGGCTCCGGCGGGTATCATCTCTCCCAATGGAACCCACTCCCCCCACACCCGCCCAGGCCCTGCTGGAAGGCCACATCTCCGTGCAGGCCGCCCTGCACTCCGGCAGCCGCGAGGTCGCCCTGCTGCTGCTGCGCGAGGACAAACGCGACGCGTCTGTCCGTGCCCTGGAACAGATGGCGCACGCCCAGAATATTCCCATCACCCGCCTTTCTGCCGCCGACATGGATGCGCGTGTCCAGGGAAAGACCCACGGCGGGGTGGCCGCAACTGTCGGCCCGCGACGCTTTGCGTCCCCCGAGGCCCTTCTGCCGGCTTCGGGGGCGGCGTTCATTGCCATGATTGATGGCGTGGAAGACCCTTTCAACTTCGGCCAGGCGGTACGCTGCCTCTGGGCGGCGGGCGCGCATGGCCTGGTCGTGCGCCCTCGCAACTGGATGTCCGCCGCAGGCGTGGTCGCCCGCGCATCTGCCGGCGCTTCCGAGCTGATCCCGACGGCGATTGCCGAAACTGCCGACACTGCCGCCGCCTTCTTTCGCGCACAGGGACTGGCAATCGCCTGCGCCGATGAAGCCGCTTCGGGCACGGTTTCTTTGTATGATGCCGATCTCACACAGCCTCTGTTTCTTTTGATTGGCGGCGAAAAGCGCGGCATCACGCGCTCGTTCGCGGGGCAGGCCGACCTGCGCCTGCGCATTCCCTACGGCCGGGCAAATGCCCATGCGCTCGGCACTGCTTCCGCCGCCGCCATTCTCGCTTTTGAGACCCTGCGCCAGCGCTCCCGCACGCCTTTCGGCACCCTCCCGCGATAAGCTCCGCAATACAGCCGTATATAACCCCTATATAACCCGTATATAACCCCTAATACAGAAACACCCTGTTTTAATACAGCCGTAATACAGAACGCATACAGAAATCATACAGCGGGATACCAGCCGACACGCAGAAACAGCCCATTTTGATATAGCAACAAGGCTTGGCTTTGTTGCATAAATCGCCGTTGCGTATCCCGCATTGAAACACGCCGTCGGCATTATGTATCCCGCATTGAAATGCGGGCCTAGCACTACAAAACCCACCTGCGTGGGTTAGGACAAATCCCCTCTTAACCCGCGAAGGCGGGTTTCGTATCACTAGCACGGGGTTTCAACCCCGTGACACTTTGCTGCATAACAGCGCTGCATCATAGCGCGACTGAACTATGCCCTCAACAGAACCACCCCGTGTCTTGTTTTATATAACCCCGTGTTTTGTTTTGCGCTGATGGTACAATCACTCTATGACACGCTTTGACCTGATTATCTGCGGCGCAGGAACCGGCGGGGTCGCCGCCGCACTCGCCGCCGCGCGCGCCGGACGACACGTTCTGCTTTCCGACCCCACCTCCTGGGTCGGCGGGCAGTTGACCGCACAAGCCGTGCCCCCCGACGAAAACCCCTGGATTGAAACCCACGGCGGCACGCGCACTTACCGGCAGTTCCGCGAAGGCGTCCGCGCCTACTACCGCGCCCACTTTCCCCTGACACCCGAGGCCCGCGCCAACCCTTTGCTCAACCCTGGCCTCGGCTACGTGTCGCGCCTGTGCCATGAGCCGCGCGTCGCCCTCGCCGTTCTGGAAGCCATGCTCGCGCCCCACGTTTCCAGCGGACTGATCACCCTGCTCCCGCGCCACGTTCCCATTGACGCCCATGTGCAAAACGACCGCGTTTCCAGTGTTCTCATCCTCTCCCTGGACACCGGGAACACGCGCGAATACACCGCCCCATTTATATTAGATGCCACTGAAACCGGCGACCTGCTTCCCCTCGCCCGGGCCGAACACGTTGTCGGAGCCGAAAGCCGCGAGGACACCAACGAGCCGCACGCCCAGCCCGGCCCCCCACGCCCCCAGGCACAGCAGGGCGCGACCCACTGCTTCGCCCTGTCCCACCATCCCGGCGAAAACCACGTGATAGACAAGCCCGCCACCTACGACTTCTGGCGCGCCTACGCGCCGTCGTTCTGGCCCGGCCCCCTGCTCGGCTGGACAGATTTGCATCCCTTCACCAATCAGCCGCGCACCCATTCGCTCTTCGGCCCCGGCGACGACCCAAACGAGTTCACCCACCACGGCGATTATGTCTGGGGCAAACAGGGCCTGTGGCACTACCGGCGACTGCGCGCCCGCCGCCAGTTTGTCCCCGATGCCCCCGAAATCACCCTGGTCAACTGGCCCATGAATGACTACTGGCTCAAACCCCTCTTTGACGATGCCGGCCCCGCGCGCACAGGCGGCCCCATTCTCAACGCCGTGCCCGAGGCCCTCGCCGAAGCGTCTGCCCTGAGCCTGTCCCTGCTTTACTGGCTGCAAACCGAAGCCCCCCATCCCAATGGCAGCGCGCAAGGCTACCCCGGCCTGAAATTGCGCCCTGACCTTGTAGGCACCGCTGACGGGCTGGCCCAGCACATCTATGTCCGCGAGTCCCGGCGCATCATCGCCGAAACCCGCGTGGTGGAACAAGACATCGCCGCCGATCTGCGCCCGTCCGCCCGCGACTACCCCGACAGCGTCGGCATCGGCTGCTATCGCATTGACCTGCACCCCACCGTGGACGGCGACGCGTACGTGGACATCGGCTGCCACCCATTCCAAATCCCCCTCGGCGCATTGCTCCCCGTGCGCCTGGACAACCTGCTTCCTGCCTGCAAAAACCTCGGCGTCACCCATATCACCAACGGCGCCTATCGCCTGCACCCCGTAGAATGGGCCATTGGCGAGGCATCGGGCCTGCTCGCCTGTTACTGCCTGGAATGCGCCATCCCCCCCCGCGCCGTCCGCGCCGACCCCGCCCACCTGCACGCCTTTCAGTCTCTGCTGACCGCCCACGGCGTCCCCTGCCATTGGCCTACCACGTACCCCGTCTAGCCTCCCAACAACTCAACGCGGCTGCGAACCTCCCTCCCTGCTTCGCGGGGCACCGTACACGCCGGGCGAAGAAGGCTTGCAGGATCAACGCATCATGGCGGCGATCTACGAGTCCGCCCATACCGACAAAGCCGTGCCTCTGCCGCGCATAGACACCCTGGACACGTTTCGCGGCAAAGACCGCTATGAAACACGCATGCCGGGGTAAAGAATGAGGAAAGCAGCCCAGCCCCAATCGCGCACTGACGCCACACACTCGCAGCACAAAATTGGAAAGAAAAGACAAGTGACCTTAACACACAAAAACATACGCCTGACCGCAGCCGCCGGATTGGCTCTGCTGACCACGGCAGCGGGGGCGCAAACAACACCTCCAATGCCGACCATGCCCGCAAGGGCGAGTGCGCCCGCGCAAGTGATGCCCGGCACGCCCGCGCAAGGCTCACAAACCATGCCGGGCGCAGCGGCCCCCAGGAGTCAGCAGGCCATGCCGGGCGCACCCACGCGAGGCATGCAAAGGATGCCCGCAATGCCGCCTATGACGGTGCCCCCTGCAATGGGGGCATCTCGCAGCATGCCCCGCGTGGCAGGAGCGGGAGCATTAGAAACATTCGCCGCGATTGGGGGCAAGACGCCTATCGGCATTATGCTTTCGCAGGACGGGCGCGTGTTTATGTCGTTCCCGCGCGCCATGGACCCCGGCGCGTACAGCGTGGCTGAGATTGTCAACGGCCAGCCTGTGCCCTACCCCAATGCCGCCATCAACCGCTATGGCGGCGGGGCGCAGGGCGGTAAGTTAGTCTCCGTGCAGGGCCTGACCATCGACAAGCAGGGTCGATTGTGGCTGCTGGACACGGGAATTATCGGCACCAAGCCCACCAAGTACGGCGGGCCAAAGCTGCTTGCCGTAGACCTGAAGACCAACAAGATTGTCAAAACCATCGTCTTTGACCGGGACATTGCCGGGCCGGATGCGTACCTCAACGATGTGCGCGTGAGTTTAGAAACCGGCAAGGCAGGCACGGCGTTTATCACCGACAGCTCGGAGAAGGGGCCGAACGGCCTTGTAGTCGTGGACTTCGCGACGGGCAAAGCCATGCGGCGATTGAACAATCACCCGTCCACCAAAGCCGAGCCGAACTTCATCGGCACGGCGGAAGGCAAGACAATTATCAAGCGCCTGCCGCACAAGCCTGAGCAGAAAGACCAGACCGGTGCGGATGGCATCGCGCTGAGCGGGGACGGCAAGACTTTGTACTACTGTCCCAATCAGGGCCTGCACCTGTATGGAGCGAGCGCTGCCGCCCTCGCCGACCCCTCGCAGACCGATGCGCAGGTCGCGCAGACCGTGCAGAACTTGGGAGCCAAGCCCGGCCCCTCCGACGGCATAGAATGCGATTCCGCAGGCCATGTCTACCTGACGGACTGGGAGCACAATGCCGTGTATCAGTACACGCCCGGCGGAACATACCAGACGGTTGCAATGTCGCCCAATCTTATCTGGCCCGACTCGCTTGCCATCAGCCGCGACGGCTATTTGTATATCACGGCGACGCAGCTTAATCGCCAGGCCAAGTACAACAATGGCGTGGATGTACGGCATAAGCCAATCAAAGTGTATCGGGTCAAACTAGACGCTCAGCCCGTGCTGCGCTGAGAGCAGGTTTTCCCAGGCATCATTTGGGGAAGAGCAGAACACGGGAGATCAAACAATGAGCGACACCACAGTCACCAAAGTAGATGGGGAACATTCCCCCAAAGGGCAGATGGGCCAGAAGTATCTGGCCTCGGGCAAAAGCATTGCCATGCGCCTCTGGGAACAGGAGCAGCCGGGCGAGGCAAAGCCGCAAGCCGCCCGTGACTATGAAACCGTGGGCTATGTGCTTGCGGGTCGGGCGACCTTGACCCTAGAAGGCCAAACAGTCACGCTCGCGCCGGGCGACTCCTGGGTCGTGCCGCACGGCGCATCACACAGCTACGCCATCCTGGAGCCGTTCACAGCAGTGGAAGCGACCCACCCGCCCGCGCAGGTGCATGGCCGGGACGAAGACGACAAATAACTAAGCAGAGATTTAGAAACAAAGCAAATCAATGAACATCAAACAAATGATCACCACGGCAGCCCTCGCTGTCATAGCGGGCGGCACAGCCCAGGCGCAAATGACCATGCCGATGCCTGGCGCGGGCATCACCGATACCGACCGCACGTTTCTGATGCAGGACGCGCAGGGCAGCGTCTCCGACCTCGCCCACGGCGAAGCAGGCGTGGAGCGGGCATCCACCAATGAGCTGCGCCAGTTTGCCATTCAGATTGTGGAAGACCACAGCCGGCTCAATATGCAGTTGTACCAATTGGCCCAAAAGAAGGGCCTCGTTCTGCCCGTGGTCATGGAAGACAAAGACCGGGACGAACTGCAAACATTGGTGCAGAAGCAGGGCACAGACTTTGACCGTACCTTCCTTGAGGACGAAGTGCGGATCAACACGCAGGATGTGAAAGACGGCGATAAAGAGCTTGCCGTCACGCAGGATCAAGACGTGCGCAATTTGGTCATGCAGTACCGCGACACCGAGCAAGTGATGCTCACCCGCGCGCAGATGTATCTCAGCCGCATGGCGCATAAGTAACAAAAGGGAATTAAGTTGCACACTTCCAAGAGGGGCCTTGCCGCCACACTTGCCTTGCTCCCAATAGCCGCTCATGCGCAGGCGGTCACGCACGGGCCATTGGAGTGCGTGGCGTCGTTCTATGGGCCGATGCCGACCGGCGTCACCGTTTCGCACAAAGGGCGCATATTCATCAACTATCCGCATTGGGGCGACGATGTCAAGTTCACAGTCGCCGAAGTGGTGGGCGGCAAGCCGGTGGCGTATCCCAACGCGCAGATCAACAAGATCAATAAAGCCCACCCGGACAAGTGCCTGTATTCGGTGCAAAGCGTTGTGGTTGACCCCAAAGACCGCCTGTGGGCCTTAGACACCGGCAGCGTGAAGCTTGGCCCCAATGTTCAGGGCGGGCCGAAGCTGGTCTGCATGGACCTCGCTACCAACATCATCACGCGGACTATCTTCTTTACCACGCAGCGTTGTGCCCGCAGCCGCGTATCTCAACGACGTGCGCTTTGACCTGACACGCGGCACGGCAGGCATGGCCTATATCACGGACTCCGGGGCGAAGGGGCCAAGCGGCATCATTGTCGTGGATTTGGCAAGCGGCAAGAGCTACCGCAGGCTGGGTTATACGAAGAGCGTCAAGCCGGAGCCGGGGCTGACATTGATTGTGGAAGGGCAGCCAATGCTGGAGCGCATGCCCGGCAAGCCGCCCAAAGAGCCGGGCTTCGCGTCCGATGGTATTGCGATGGGCGCGGGCGGCAAGCGTTTATATTATTCGCCGGTGCTGGCGCATCACTTGTATTCAGTCAGCATGGATGCGCTGTCCGACCCCAAACGCAGCGAAGCCGATGTGGAACAAACTGTGGTAAACGAAGGCGCAAGGCCCACCGGCTCCGATGGCTTAGAGTCGGATACGGAAGGCCGCGTGTACTGCACGGCGGAAGAGATGAACGGCGTAATTGTCCGCCTGCCCAGCGGCAAGTACCAAACATTGGTGACCGACCCCCAACTTATCTGGACAGATACCATGTCCCTTGCCACCAACGGCTATTTGTATGTGACCGCCAATCAATTGAACCGCATGGGCCGCTATCATAACGGCCATGACCTGCGCCGTCAGCCCTATGGCCTGTTTCGCATCAAAGTGGACACCAAGCCTGTCTTATTGACCAAGTAAACAGTGCATGTTTAGCCCGGAAGGATGCCCCGCCCCGTGCGCCTGAACACTTCTTCTGAAGCGCGCAGGCCGTGGGGCAAAATGGTTTCCGGGTGCTGGGGGTTGACCAAGCGGGCCAAAGCATTCTGCTGGCGCAGCGAACCAATGGCAATTAATAAGTCGCCTGGCATCAATACCAAGTCGTCGCTGGGGTTGGGAATGAAGCGATGCGCGGTCGCGCCCTGACGAATGGCGACAATCAATGCTCCCGTGTGCGCTTTCAAGTTGGCATTGCCAAATGTCTGCTGCGCAAACGTGGAGGCGTCAATGACGCCAAACTCGTGCAGGACAAAGTTCGCGTGGTCCAGCTCGGTCATGGCCGTCACAAACTCCGTGACTGCGGGGTTCAGCGCGGTCACGCCCATCCATCGCCCGCCAAGCACGTGGGTGGAGATGACTTTGTTTGCGCCTGCGCGGTACAGCTTGCCCTCGTTTTGCAGAGTGTCCGACCGCGCGACAATCCACAGGTCGGGACGCAGGCCGCGCGCGGAGAGCACAATAAAGGTGTTGACGGCATCTGTCGGGGTGACTGCTATCAGGGCGGCGGCTTTGGCAATGCCTGCGGCTTGCAGAATGGCATCATCGGCGGCATCGCCCTCCACGTGGTGCATGTCGGCGGCGCGGAGCTGTTCCAGGCGGGCGGCATCCTGCTCTACCACCACAAACGGCACCTTTTCCAGCGCGTACATTTGGGCAATCTGCTGGCCGATGCGTCCGTAGCCACAGACAATATAATGCTGCCTCAGGTTGTTCACGCGCTTATCCATTCGTTTTCTCTGCACGATGCGGAAGCTTTGCTCGCTGACAAACACTTCTATGATGGTGGCAAACATCCACGCGATTGTGCCCAAGCCGAAGACAATCAGGCCGATTGTCCAGAGGTGCCCTGCCGTGTGCAGCGCGAGAGGCGTGTCCAGCCCGACGCCGCTGAGGACGATTACAGCCATGTACAGCGCGAGCAGGGGCGTGTAATGCTCCAGCCCGATGTACCCTGCCGTGCCGACGAGCACGAGCAATGCGCCGACCAGAAGCGCGAGGCGCAGGCGCACAAAGGGGTTGCTGAACAGGTCGCTGAGGCTCGGCAGGATGCGTTTCATAGGAACCTCCCTCCGTGGTTACTGCGTTCACAGGGTCTCCCCTAAAGGGAGGATAAAAAGCAAAGGCCGCCGGCATGATTGTTTGTCCACCAAATACGCCGTAGATTACACTCCAAATCCAGGCTTTAGGGGGAACCTGTGAACGCAGTAACCACGGAGGGGGGTTCTTACTTTCTTTGCTCCACCACTTTCACACGGTTGCCCGGCATCACAGTCACGTCCAATGTGTGCCCGCGAAAGCGCACGCCCTGCACCGTCAGTTGTGTCCAGCCGGGGGGCAGGTGCGGGTCGGCATAGAGGGCGGCAATGCTGTCCCCGGCAAGTTTGGTGCCGTGCCCCGTTTGGCCGCGCTCCACCACGCACAGGCCCGCAAAGCCGTAGAGGACAGTTTGCACGCAGCCTGCCATGCCCGTTAAGAAGTAGACATTATTGGTGGTGCGCTTCTCGCTGAACGCATCCCACGGGCCGCGCATGAACGGGCGGTACGCAGTGTGGAAGTCGTCCAATGACAGACGGGCGCGGCCTAGCTTGGCGGCAATAATGGCATGGATGCTTTCAGTCATGGCGGGGCCGGTGGCAATGGTGTGCGCGGAGTAATAGTCCAGCATGCGCGCCTGGGTTTTGGGGTCAAAGGGGACATTCAATGGGTGGAGAAGCAGCAGGGTATCGGCCTGCTTTGCGGAAAACCGAGGCGTCAATGCCTTGCTGTTCTCCTGCAGGATGCCTAAGGCTTTGTCGTAGGGACGGGCTAACTGCGCGCTGATCTGCGCCCACTGAGGGTTTGCGGGCAGATGAACTAATGCGGCGGCATGGGTGGCGGCAGCAAGGTTAGAGGCGACTACGGCGTTGGTCCAGGCATCGTCATTGACCACGCCTGCGGTTTCATCGGGAGACAAGACAGCGTTGATGTGATACTTGCCGTCCGATGTGCGGGTGACGCGCGAGACCCAGTAGTCTGCTGTGTCGCGCAATAAAGGCCACGCTTCGGTGCGCAGATAGGCGTTGTCGCCGGTCCATAGGTAATACTGCCATGCGGCCCAGGCGACATCGGCGGTGATATGGCGTTCCTGCGCAAACTCGGCGGGGGCGACTTCCTGGCCGGTCTCGGCGCTTTCCCAGGGGAACTCGGCCCCTTTGTATCCATGAGCCTGAGCATTGCGCCGTGCCTGCGCCAGTCGTTTGAAGCGATAATCTACGATGGGTTTGGCATAGTCTGGGTGCTGAACCAGCAGGGCGGGAAGCATCCACACATCGGCATCCCAGAAGATATGGCCGCCATAGACGCTGGACGACAGGCCCATTGGCGGGATGGAATGGTCGCTCCCAGGGTAGGTGGACGACAGCAGATAGAACAAGTTGGCATGGGTGACCTGCTGCGCCTGCGGGTCGCCCGTGATGATCACGTCTGATGTGCGCCAGAGTTGAGGCCAATTGGTGTTAGTCGCCATGACAAACTTTGGGTCGCCTGTCATCTTAAAGCAGCCGGTGCGCATATTCAATGTTTGGCGATACGGGGCTGACAGAGTATGCGTCATGTCAGGTTTCCCGGTGTCACGCAATTGCCCATCCACATAATCTCCCGACTTGATATAGTGGATAAGCTCCCCGTAGCCGCTCACACCTATGCCTAAGTCCGCGTCTCCCACATAGGCCGCGATAGTATGTGTTGGGTCGGTGGTAGTCAGTATCCAGGGGTCGTAAGTCTTTTGATTGAGGAACAATTGGTTGGCGGCAGCCGCGCGGGCGGGCGGACTGAGCGTGTCTGAGGCCGGTTCGGCAGGCGCATCCGAACGACGACAGCCGCTGGTCATCAGCAAACAAAAGGCAATCGCAATGCAGGGCAGGAGGCGCATGTGGGTACAATACGCGCAGGCAGGGGCAAAGTCCTGCCCGGCTTTGGGAAAGCAACTCCTGGGTTGAAACCCAGGTCTAGGGTTACAAAACCCGCCTTCGCGGGTTAAGAGGGGATTGCTCTTAACCCACGAAGGTGGGTTTTGTATCCATAGCACGGGGTTTTAACCCCGTGTTCATGCCAAACTATAGCCAAACTATAGCCAAACTATAGCCAAACTATAGCCAAACTATAGCCAAATTGCTATGCAGTTGTTAGTGAATCCATGGTGAATCCATGTGCAGCACACGCAGACCGCCCGTGACAAGGAGACACACATGACCGACAAAGTGCGCTGGGGCGTAATCGGCGCGACGGCGCGCATTGCGGGAAGCGCCGTGATACCCGCCATCGCTGCCAGCCCGCATGCCCAATTGGTCGCCGTCGCATCACGCAGCCTGGACAGCGCACAGGAAGTGGCCGCAGCGAGCGGCGTGGGCGATGTCAGGGCCTACGGAGACTATGATTCGCTGATTGCCGACCCCGGCGTGGATGTGATTTATATTCCCCTGCCAAACAATCTGCACTTGGGCTGGGCCGTGGAAGCACTCAACAACGGCAAGCATGTGCTGTGCGAAAAGCCGCTGGCGATGAACGCCGACGAAGCCGCTGAGATGGTGGAAACCGCAGAAGCCAACGGCGTCCTGCTGTCGGAAGCGTTTATGTACCGCTACCAGCCTTTGCTGTCCGATGTGTTTGAGCGCGTGCGTGGGGGCGAAATCGGCAAAGTCAGCCTGGTGCGGGCGTCGTTTTCCTTTATTCAGCACAGCACCGAAGACTACCGACGCGACCCCAGCATGGGCGGCGGGGCTTTGCTGGATGTCGGGTGCTACTGCGTGCATATTGCGCGTCAGGCTTTCGGCACGGAGCCTTTGTATGCGACCGGGACATCGGTGATGGACGCCGAAACGGGCGTGGACATGACCACTACGGCGCAGCTTGAGTTTGACGGCGGCGGCATGGGGTTGATTGATTGTTCGTTTGCAATGGAGTTTCGGGCATCATATGAGATTGTCGGCGACCGGGGATCGTTTGCGGTCGCCAAGTTCTTCGGGGCGGATCGGTCGGAAGACGTGCGCTATACGCTGACGCGGGGCGGCGCTGCGCCTGAAACCAAGTCCGAGCCGCCTGCAAATCTGTATGTGGCCGAGGTGGAAGCATTGTCGCGCCGGGTGCGCGGCGAGGACGTGTTTCTGCTGCCCGCAATCGACGGCTACTCCAACATGCGCGCGCTAGATGCGATTGCCGCGAGCGCACGCCGGGGAGAAAAAGTCGGTGTTGGACTGTGAGAGGGAAGAAAGAGAGAGGCAGGCGGGGCTACTTGCGCGGCACGGGAAAGCAGCCATCGGCGCGCAATGCCTCGGTCACGCGCAGGGAAGACGTGGAGCGGTTGAGCGTGTAAAAGTGGATTCCCGACACGTTGTTTTGCAGTAAATCCCGGCACTGCGCCGACGCATAATGGACGCCGCGTTCAACAATCTCGCTTTTTGTGCCCGTGCCTAAAGCGTCGGTCAGGGAGTTTGGGATGATGGTTCCGGCGCGCTGCAGGATACCCTTTTCGCCCAATTGGTCGAGCGAGGTCACGGGCATGATGCCTGCAACCAGGGGAATAGTCACGCCTGCGTCTTTGGCAAGGGCGCGGAACGTGTAAAACGTGGGGTTGTCAAAGAAGATTTGGGACACGGCGAAGTCCGCGCCCTGGTCTTGTTTGAGCTTGAGAAAGCCGACGTCATGGGCAAGGCTCTCCGCTTCCAAATGCTTTTCGGGATAGAATGAGCACCCCAAACAGAAGTCCCACCCCTCGCGAATAAACGCAATCAGGTCGCTGGCATGGGCGAATCCGTCCGGGTGCGCCTCAAAGCGGGCTTGTCCGTGGGGCGGATCGCCGCGCAGGGCCATGACGGCACGCACTCCCGCCTTGTCCAAAGCATTGAGAATGGACGCGATTTCGGCTTTGGCATGTCCCACGCAGGTCAGATGGGCCATCGCTTCAATGCCCAGTTCATCCTGGATGCGGCTGACCAGCTCTAAGGTCTTTTCGCGCGTGGAGCCGCCCGCGCCATAGGTGACCGTCACGTAGTCGGGCGCGCGCTTGCTGATATTTCCCAGGGCGGCATAGAGCGTCCCCCACCCGTCACTGTCTTTGGGAGGGTAGAACTCAAAGGACAGCGTGGGCGTCCCCGCCCTTAGTTTCTCTAGAAAAGACATAGTTCTCTATTTTACACCAAGAACGGCGCATTCCACCTGTTCGCACAGCACGTGCAAAAGTAATTGGTGGCATTCCTGCACCCTTGCCGACGATGGGTTGACGCTTTGGACGACAATTTCATAGTCTGCAATGCCTTTGGCCTTGCCGCCGCCTTTGCCTGAGAACAATGCCGTTGTTAATCCCTGGTCTTTGGCAGTGTTCAATGCGCGCAGGACATTTTCGCTGTTGCCGCTGGTGGTGAAGCCGACAAACACATCCCCCGCCTGCCCCAAAGACCGTACCTGCCGGGCAAATATCTCATCAAACCCATAGTCGTTGCCGATACAAGTCAGCAGCGTGCCGTCAATGGATAAACATAAACCGGGCAGCGAATGCCGCTCGCGATAAAAGCGTCCGGTAAACTCCTCCGCGAGATGGGCGGCCTCGGCAGCCGACCCGCCGTTGCCGCACGTGAGCAGCTTGTGTCCCTGCCCGAAGGCATGGATCAGTGCCGTAGACAGCGCCGTGAGCGTGTTTTCGTGTACTGCCAGCGCCTCTAAGTCTTGTTTGAGTTGAGCAATGTGTTCAGCGAGCATAAGGTCTCCAAACGGTCAGTTTAATGCCTCAGCGAGCAGCGTAACAGGGTGCGCGACACGGATGGCAGGCAGGTTTCTTTCTTTGAGACCGGCCCCAATCCAGGCGAGGCAGCCGGGATTGCCTGCGGCGACCACGTTGGCGTTTGCCGCCAAAATATGCTCTAGTTTGCGCGCCTGCAAACGCTTCGCCATCTCCGGCTGCGTGAGGTTGTAGATGCCTGCCGACCCGCAGCAGACATCGCTTTCGGCCAATGAAACCAGGCTGACGCTGGGAATACGGGCCAGCAAAGCGCGGGGCGCGTCGCGCACTCCCTGCCCATGCGCGAGATGGCAGGCATCATGGTACGCCACTGTCAGCGTTTCATTTCCACTGTCCCGAAAGGGCGCAATCCACCCGATAGTGTCCAGGAACTCGCAGATGTCGCGCACTTTGGCGGCAAACGCTTGGGCGCGGGCGGCATAGGCGGGGTCGTCGGCCAGAAGCGTGCCGTAGTCCTTCATGGCGCTGCCGCACCCGGCGGAGTTGACGACGATCGCGTCCAAACCGCCGAGGGGCGTGAAGGCGTCTATCAATGCCCGTGCCATCGCTTGCGCTTCATCCACTTGCCCTTGATGCGCATGCAATGCCCCGCAGCAACCCTGCCTGCGGTTTGCCAGCACTTCGCAGCCATTGGCCGCCAGCACTTTGACGGTGTCTTGATTAACATCCCCATACAGTACGCGCATGACGCACCCTGTCAGCACCCCGACCCGGCACCGCCGCGCGCCGATAGCGGGAGTGATCACAGGCGGCAGGGCCGGGCTGATCTGCGTGGGCAAGAGAACTGCCTGCGCCGCAGCCTCGCTGTTTCCTGAGAAAGCGCGCACGGCAGCGGCGGGCACTTCGCCGTGGGCGGCAAGCTGGGCAAAACGCATGGCGATAGCGCCGAGTTTGGGCCGGGTCAATGTGGTTAATAATGCGCCGCGCGCGGCTTGAGTGTGGGCGGGCCGGACATGCTTCCCCTGCCATTGGGCACGCGCGTACTCCAAAATATGACCGTACTGCACGCCCGACGGGCAGGCAGGCTCGCACGCCCGGCAGCCCAGGCACAGGTCCAGGTGCCGCACGACATCGGCATCGGTGGCTTGGAGCGTTCCTTCGTGCAGGCCACGCATTAGCACAATGCGCCCGCGCGGGCTGTCCGCCTCGCTGCCGGTTTCCAGGTACGTGGGGCAGGCGGGCAGGCAGAAGCCGCAATGCACACAGGTCATCAAATTATCTTCGTGCTGCTTGGGTGTCATGGTGAAGGGGTGTCGCTGGCGCGGCTGCACGCTTCTTATTCCATGCCGTGAAGGGCATGGGTCATTCACAGAATGGCGCAGCAAAGCCGTCACAGATGTCCGGCAAATCGTCCGGGGTTCCACTGCCGGCGCGGGTCCAGCCTGCTCTTGATGCGCCCCATCAAGGCGATGTCGGGCAGCAAGGGCGACCAGACTTCTGCGCCCGCGCCGCGCAATTCGTCCGGCATGCGCTCCACAATAAAGCTGCCGCCGACACGGGCGGCTTTGTCCTGCAAATCGGCATAAAACACGTGCCAGTCGCTTGTTTCATCCTGCGGGGTAAAGTGTGCATGGACAATCCCCAGCGCCGCATCAGACACAACGCTGGCGGTAAACCCCGCGCGCCGGGCTGTCCACTCCATCATGCGCGAGTACGCGCCCACCTGCGACGACAAAATATGAAACGCGCAGGTCATGGGCGCAGGACGCAGGCTGAAGTCGCGCAGCTCGGCACGCACTTTCCGGGCAATGCGTGCGGGCAGCACATCCTCCTGCGCACCCAATGTGTTGATCTGCCACTGCACATCTTCGGCCAGCCCATCAAAGCCAATCACCAAATACTGCGCATCGTCATTGGCTTCCAGCGCTTCGCGCGCCGCCTGCGGGCTGAGCAGCAGCAAAAAGCTCGGCACGAGCGGCGATGCCAGCAGCGCATCCAGCGTATCCTCGCTGTTGCGCTCGGCGGGCAGAGCAAGCGCCACCGTCGCACTCGCCACAGGCAGGGGCGCGACCTTGAATGTTGCCTCGCTAATCAGGCCCAATGTCCCCCACGACCCGCAGTACAGCTTGGGCAAATCGTAGCCCGACACATTCTTCATCACCTTGCCGCCGCCCTTGATCAACTCGCCCTGCGCGCTGACCACTTTGACGCCGAGCAGGCTGTCCCGCACGCTGCCACACCCCAAACGCATCAGGCTGTGCGCCCGCGCGGCGACCATGCCGCCCACCGTCTGCGCACCCGGCCGGGCGATGGAAAGCGGCAGCCATTGCCCATTCTGCCCCAGCGCCTCCTGCAAGGCGCCAAGTGTCATCCCCGCCTGCACGGAGACCACCAAATCGGCCGGCTCATAGTCCGTGACCGCATTAAGATGCTCGGTACACACGACCAAACCGGGACGTTCCGGCGCATATCCAACGTGCTGCCGCATCCCCCCACCCCAAGGAAACAGCGCTTTGTTTTGCGCACGACACACGGCGTCCTGCGCTTCGGCAGTCGTGCGCGGGGCAAAAATATCCGTCTGCGCCTGCCCAAACAAACAAAAGCGAGGGTCGCTCATGAGCAAATTATACCCCCATGCGGTGCCCTGCAGACACCGAGTGCGTCTAACGCCATCGCAATGCCGTCCTCACCCCCCAGCCAAGAAGCCCTCACCCCCCAGCCCCCTCTCCTGCATTGGCAGACCCGGAGGGCCGCCCCTCCGGGCCTGCCAGTGCATCCCTCCGGGCACGCCAGCCCGCCGGGTCTGCCCTCCGGGTAGCCAGTGCTGACCAGTGCAGTGCGTGAGCGGGCGAGGGGGAGCAAGAGAAGCCCCCCCGCCCCAATTCTGGGGAGCCGGAAGGAATTGTTCCTAACCCTTCCCTTGAGGGAGGGGCCAGGGGTAGGTTCTTACTCCTAGCCCTCGCCCGCTTGGGGGAGAGGGACAGGCGCGAAGCGCCAGGGTGAGGGCCGTCTTTCTCATGCTCCCCAGAATTGGGGCGGGGGGGGCTTCCCCTCGCTTCTCTTAAGCGTTCCCCACTCGTTCCAAGCGCATACCAACGACGGAACAATTTCTTCCGTCGTTGGTAAGCGCTTACGACGCCCAAACAACGCCTCTGGCACACCCACACAACAAGCGGCGTCATACGGCGACAGCGCCGGTGCGCGGGCGCACCTCGTAGGCACAGCCGTGGGCGGTCGGGAGCACTTTGCCGGGGTTGCACAGGCCGTCGGGGTTGAACGCGCTGCGGACTTGCTCCATCGCGTGCAGGGTTTGCGGGGAAAACAGCAAGGGCATAAAGTCGCGCTTTTCTACGCCGATGCCGTGCTCGCCGGTCAGGGTGCCGCCGACGCCAATGCACAGCTCCAAGATGGCGCGGGAGGCCTCCATGACGCGGCGGACCTCAGCGGGGTCGCGCTCGTCAAACAAGACGACGGGGTGCAGATTGCCGTCACCGGCATGAAAGACGTTGGCGATGACGAGATCGTGCTGCTTGCCAATCGCGGCGATGGCGCGCAGGACAGGGGGCAGTTGGGAGCGGGGGATGACGCAGTCCTGGGTGACGCACGATGGGGCGAGGCGGCCCAATGTGCCCACGGCTTTTTTGCGGGCAGCCCACAGATTGGCCCGGTCTTGCGGGGTCCGGGCATGGCGCAGATCGCGGGCATGGTTGTGGGTGCAAAGCTGCCGGACTTGATTTGCGACGGCGTCTAAACCCGACGCCAGGCCGTCCAGCTCAATAATGAGAATGGCCTGAGCATCGCGGGGGAAGCCGAAGGAGAACGCCTCTTCCACGGTTTGCAAAATGACGGCATCCATCATTTCCAGGGCGGCGGGGACGATGCCTGCGGCGACAATGTCCGACACGCACTGGGTGGCATCGTCCACGGTGTCAAAAACGGCGAGCAGGGTCTGCACGGCCTGCGGGGTGCGGGTCAGCCGGACGGTCGCCTGGGTCACGATGCCAAACGTGCCTTCAGAGCCAAGCGTGAGGCCCAGCAGGTCGTAGCCATTGGCATCCTCGGTTTTGTCGCCGAGCAGAACAATCTCGCCGTCCGGCAGGACAAGCTCCACTTGCAGCACATGGTTTGCCGTCACGCCGTACTTGAGCGTGTGCGGGCCACCCGCGTTATTGGCGATGTTGCCGCCCAGCGTGCTGGCCCCCTGCGACGAAGGATCGGGGGCATACAAATAACCATCGGCGGCGACGGCCTTGGTGAGCGCGATATTGACGGCCCCGGCCTGCGCCGTGAGATGCCGATTGCGCAGGTCAATTTCCAGTATCTTGTTCATGCGCGCCAGCCCGATGAGAATGCCGCCGGGGCAGACAGCCCCTCCGGCCAGGCCTGTCCCGGCCCCGCGCGGGGCGAACGGCACGCGCTGCGCGGCGCAGGCGCGGACAATCTGCGCCACTTGCTCGGTGGTGCGCGGCAGGACGGTGGCAAGCGGCAGGGCGCGCTCCAGGGGGTACGCATCGCCTTCATACGCGCGTCGTTCGCCGGGCGCATCCAGCACGGCATCGGGGCCGAGCAGTTGTTTCAGTTGGGTGATCAGCATAGGGGTTATCTGTGAAGCCGAATAAGCGCGGGCGGGCTAGGGTTGGGAGGCGGCGGGCTGGGTTTGGCGTGTCCCATCCATAGCCACAAGGCGAGGGCGGCCAGCACCACTGCGGCAATACCGATAGCATTGCGCTGCCGGGCGGCATTGTCGGTCGGGCGGGGTTCAAATGCGTGTCGGTTGAGTGGCATGGTGTGTGGTTTCTGTGCTGCGGACGGAAGAACAGGAGACCCTGTGGTCTGTGTCAGCAAGCACATCTGCACTGGCAGACCCGGAGGAGTCCCTCGCCGCTTCTCGGAACCTCTCCCCTTTAGGTGAGACCCCAGCGAAGCGAGGAGAGAGGTTCCGAGAAGCGGGGGAGAGGTCTCCAAGCAGGGTATGGCACAAAAGCCGACACATCAGCGGGCGACCGCTTTCAAGGTCAAGACGGCGGGGGCAAGGCCCAAAGCAGTGGCCGTCACATGGATGGCTCCCGGCCTGTTCCCGGCGCGGACAAGCGCCAGACAATAGCCATTAAACGCATGGCGCTGAGCGGCGTTGTCCGCCTCATGGCTGCTGGGGTCTCCATTGCCGACACCCGCGACCTGCCCGGCCCCGGTCACATGGAACGTCACCAGGTCGGAGGCGGTCGGCACGACCCGCCCCTGCGCATCCACGACAGACACGGCGACGGGGCTGATTTCTTCGCCGTCGGCAGCGAGTGTCTTGTCATCGGCGGCAAGGCGCAGGGCGGCGGGAACGCCGGTGGTTTGGACGGTATCGGAGGCGATGGCCGCGCCGCCATTGTCGCCGCGCGCCTCCAGCCGTCCGGGCACATAGGGAACCTGCCACTCTAAATGGCCGTTGCGTGGCATGTCTTTGGTGCCCAGCGTCTTGCCGTTAAGCGTCAAAGAAACATGGGCGCAGTTGCTGTAGACCCAAACTTTAATGGGCTGGCCCTCTTTGCCTGCCCAGTTCCAGTGTGGAAACACATGGACGATGGGCTTGTCGCCCCACGCGGCTTGGTAGTAGTAGTAGGCGTCTTTGGGAAAGCCGCACGTGTCCATGATGCCAAAATGCGACGAGATGCAGGGCCAGGCAAACGGGGTCGGCTCGCCCCGGTAGTCAAAGCCCGTCCACACAAAGCCGCCTGCCACATACGAATCCTCGGCAATCGGCTGCCAGGCATGCTCCGCAGTGTTGGCCCAGCTTCCGCCCGGCTGCGTGTCGTAGGCATTGACATAGCCGCGCGCCGGGTCGGTGGCATAGATGCCGCGCGTGCCGACCGCGCTGCTCGTTTCGCTGCCGAACAGCGGCATGTTTGGGTGCGCAAGGTGGAACTGATTGTAGACCTGCGGGTGGTAGTTGACGCCTTGCAGGTCTTCCACGGTAGAAATGCCCCGTCCCCAAGACTGGTTCATGGCGCACGTAATGGGGCGGGACGTGTCGTATTTGCGGACGACGCGCATCATGCTTGCAAAGATATGCGCGCCTTCGTCGGTGCCCTGCAAGCCTTCCTCGTTGCACAAGGACCACATGATGATACTCGGGTGGTTGCGGTCGCGCCGCACCATGTCGGCGAGGTCATGCAGGTCGGTGGCGGGGGTTCCCGGCGGCGTGTGGTCGCGATAGGTGTCGCCCAGGTGACGGTTTTCATCCATGACCAGCATGCCCAGCTTGTCGCAGGCGTCCAACAGGGCGGGCGTGGGAGGGTTGTGCGACATGCGCCAGGCATTGCTGCCCATGCCCTTCAGTTTGCGCACGCGCCAGTATTCTAAATTGTCCGGGACGCCCACGCCGATGCCGGCAAAGTCCTGATGGTTGCACGTGCCCTGGATTTTGACAGGCTTGCCGTTGAGATACAGCCCTGTGGCGGCGTCAAAGCGAATGGTGCGGATGCCGAAGGGCGCGTCGGCGCTGTCTAGGACGCGCGTACCCTGCCGTATCTCCGTGTGCAGATGATACAAGCGCGGCGTTTCCAAAGACCACAGCAGGGGATGGGCAACCGTGAAACTCTGCGTCCTTTCCTGCTTTAAGCCCAGTAACGACACTGTGTTGGACGCGATAACCCTGCCTTGAGGGTCAACAACTTGCTGGACAAGAACTGGGCTTTTGTCGTTGACAGCCTTGAACGGAGGCCCGGCAACCTCTGTTTTGACCGCAACAGTGGCGGTGGACGCCACACCGTCCGTGCCGGGTTCAGGCAGGGACGCCGTGACGGCCACGCCATCCGGGGCGATATGCAAAGGGTCGGCAACGTTCAGCCACACATGGCGATAGATGCCGCCGCCATCGTACCACCAGCCCTCAAACTTGCGCGGGTCAACCGACACCGCCAGCACATTCACGCCGCCAAAGTGGGCGGCACGGCTGATGTCATAGCAAAACGACGTGTAGCCGCTCGGGTGCTCGCCCAGCAGCGTGCCGTTCAGCCAGACTTTGCTGTCCCGGTACACGCCGTCAAAGTCCAGCCAGACGCTTTTGCCTTTGTCGCTTACGGGCAGGGAAAACGTCTTGCGATACCAGGCAGGCACCACGGGACGGAACCCATGTGCTGCGCTCGCGTGCGGGTCAAACGCGCCTTCCACAACATAGTCATGCGGCAGATGCACCACGCGCCAGGCTGTGTCGTCAAACGCGGGCCGCGACGGATTGGCAGAGGAAGAGACAGGGGAAGTGCCCAAAATGACCGGCCCCATCATGCCGCCCTGCCCTGCCGTGTTTTCCACCAGCACGGCGAGAGTGTTGGGGCCATGCGCGTTCCAGGCGCTGTCCAGGGGCACGTCAAACGGATCATCCCAGCCAGTGTGATGCGTGAGATTATGCCCATTGAGATACACCGTGGCGTTGTCGTCCACACTCGTGAAATGCAGAGTGCGGCTTGGCCCGGCAAGGGAGGGAAGAGAGGCCGTGAACCACGCAAAGCCAGGTTTTCCAGCAAATGCGTCGGTGCCAACAGCGATGGGAGGTCCGGCTTGGGCCAGGGGAGCAGTGCCGGTCAGCAGCAGCTTGCTGCGGCTTCCATCCGGGGCGGGAACGCTTTGCCAGGTGGTGAGAGGCACAGCATGGGCCAGCGAAACATTCTGCTGAAGATGGAACCGCCAGCCGTCATCAAACAAAACCCGCTGGCGAGCCGAAGTTTGGGCCTGCGCACAGGACAGGAGCAAAGCCAAGAGTGCAAAAGAAATCAGAGCACGACGAATAAACAAAACAAGTTCTCCTGGGCCGGACGATGCCGTCCTGCCATCACGACCACAATAAGAGAAAGGCAGGCGGCATTCTGAGTGTGCGAGCCGCGCCCGCGCTATGTCATCACGACCACAATAAGAGAAAGGCAGGCAAGCCTCACTCTCCAGCCGGCGCCGGCTGCCTTGCCGGGCCAATCCACACGGTCTTGGCATTGACAAACGCCCGAATGCCCTGCACGGACAGTTCACGCCCAAACCCTGAGTTTTTGATGCCGCCAAAGGGCAGGCGGGGGTCCGACGACACCATGCCGTTGACAAACACCATGCCGCAGTCCAGGCTGTTGATAAGCCGCTCCTGCTCCGCGCTGTCCCGGCTCCAGACGCTCGCGCCCAATCCAAAGCGCGTGTCGTTAGCCAGCGCACTGGCTTCATCAACATTGGAAACGCGGAACAGCAAAGCGACCGGCCCAAACAGCTCTTCACGATAGGCAGGAGAATTGAGAGGAATATCGGCAAGCGCCGTGGGGGCGTAAAAGAAGCCCGCGCCCGCAGTCTCCTGCCCGCCGGTGAGTATCCGTGCGCCCGCCGCGACGCTTTCCTGCACTTGCCGGTGCAGTGTTTGGCGGGCGCACAGGGTGTGCAGCGGCCCGACTTCAGTGGCGGAGTCAAGGGGGTCGCCCACCCGCAGAGCCGCTGTCAATTGGGTAAAGCGTGATGCAAAGTCGTCATACACATCTGTATGGACAATGAAGCGTTTGGCGGCAATGCACGACTGCCCATTGTTTTGTGTGCGCGCGATGACGCCCACGCGCACCGCTTCGTCAATGTCCGCGCTGGGCAGGACGATAAACGGGTCGCTGCCGCCTAGTTCCAGCACGATAGGTTTCAGCGCGGCCCCGCAGCCTGCGGCCACCGCCCGGCCTGCCGCCTCGCTGCCGGTCAGCGTGGCCGCCGCAACACGCGGGTCGCGCAGAATACCCGGCACGGCATCGGTTTCCACCAGCAGGGTTTGAAACGCGCCTGCGGGGAAGCCTGCCCGGAGAAACACGCTTTCCAAAGCCAGGGCGCAGGCGGGCACGGTCTCCGCATGCTTGAGCAGGCCGACATTGCCCGCCATCAACGCAGGCGCGGCAAAGCGCACCACCTGCCACAGCGGGAAGTTCCAGGGCATAATGGCAAGCACCGGCCCCAGCGGCTGATAGCGGACAAAGCTGTTCGCGGCGCTGCTTTCCACCACTTCATCCGCCAGGAACGAGGGTGCATTGTCGGCAAAGAAACGTAGGGCGACGGCGCACTTAGCCACTTCATCCCGCGAGGCTTGCAGGGTTTTACCGACTTCCTGGGTCATCGTGCGGGCCAGAGCTTCACGGTCATTGTCTAAAAGCTGCGCGCTTTGGCGCATCCATGCAGCCTTCTGGGCAAACGGAGCGTGTCGGTAGAAGAGAAATGCAGTGTGGGCGAGGGCCAGCTTTTCTTCCAGCTGGGCAGCCGAGAGGCTGGGATAAGCGTGCAGGGTTTGCCCCGTAGCGGGATTGGTGCTGGAAATCATCAGTGGTGTCTTTCTGCGCCAAAGCAGACAAAGAAAATGCCGCCGGGTACTGAGTTGTCAGCGCCCGGCGGCATCTTGATTGGAGCCGTTGGAGGGATTCGAACCCCCGACCCGCTCTTTACGAAAGAGCTGCTCTACCCCTGAGCCACAACGGCTTACGGCAGTCATTATACATGGTTGACCGGGAGTTGTCAACCCGTCTCTCGCGACTTGCCCAAATGGCAAAGGCAAAAAATCTGCGTCTGCCTGAGGTGCAAGGCTTGACACAAGAAGCAAGTCAGAGGTACACTCTCTCTCGTCAGCCAATTGCGGGTGTAGCTCAATTGGTTAGAGCGCTGCCCTGTCAAGGCAGAGGCCGTGGGTTCAAGTCCCATCATCCGCGCCAGCCCCAAACCGAAGTTTCACTTCGGAGAATAGGCCCAGGACTTCATTAACCGTGGAGTTCTGGGCTTTTTCTTTGCTAAAAGCGCCTTTACGACAGCACCCCTACTCTCACCCGCTACCTCTCACTTATAAGCACGTCGCGCGGCTATCGCGCGCCAACCCGCAGCACGAAGTCCTTGCCCGTCTTACGCAAGAACCCGAATGCGAATAATAAAGCAAAACAGCCGCCTATCATGGGCGGCTGTTTTGCTGTGTGTCTGTGGGAGGACTGTCTTGGGGCTATTCCAGGTAGTCGCGCAGGCGGCGGCACCGGGTTGGGTGGCGCAGCTTTTTTAGAGCTTTGGATTCGATCTGGCGGATGCGCTCGCGCGTGACCTGAAAATGCTTGCCCACTTCCTCCAGCGTGTGCGGGTAGCCGTCATCGAGGCCGAAACGCATCTTGAGGACGTCGCGCTCACGGGGGGTCAGTTGATCCAGGGCTTCTTCAATCTTCTCACGCAAGATGAGGAATGTGGCGGAGTCGGTCGGAGAGGTCGAGTCGTCGTCGCGCAGGAAATCCGCCAGGTGGCTGTCTTCTTCCTCGCCGACCGGCGTTTCCAGAGACAGAGGTTCGGGGGCAATGCGAATAATCTCCGATACACGCTCCAGCGGCAGCTCCATCGCTTGGGCAATTTCTTCCAGGCTCGGCTCGCGTCCCAGGTCTTGCAGCAGCTGCCCGCTGGTTTTAATCAGGCGGTTGATGGTTTCCACCATGTGCACGGGAATACGAATGGTGCGTCCCTGGTCGGCAATGGCCCGCGTGATGGCCTGACGTATCCACCAGGTGGCATAGGTGCTGAACCGATAGCCTTTGGTGTAGTCAAACTTCTCCACCGCGCGGATCAGTCCAATATTGCCTTCCTGGATAAGATCGGGGAAGGACATGCCGCGCAGGGTGTAACGCTTGGCAATACTCACGACAAGGCGCAGATTGGCCTGGGTCAGAACGGCCTTCGCTTCGGCATCGCCCCGCTCAATCCGCTTGGCGAGTTTGATTTCTTCGTGCAGAGACAGCAGGTGAGTTCGCCCGATCTCGCGCAGCCACATGCGCACCGAGTCGTCGAGGGGCAGGCCATCCAGCGCGCTGAGGTCTTCTTCGCCGGCGTCCTGTTCCTGAGAGACACTGTCCTCGCTTTGGTCCTCCCCATAGCTTTCCCCAAACAAAGGCTTGCCGGGGCCTAACGTGTCTTCCAGGTCGGTCGGCAGAAAACGCAGCTCGTCCATCGGCTCTTCCAGCAGAAGCCCATGAACAGAGGTGTCGGAGTGGGCGGCGGAAAGGGGGGATGCTTCGTTTAAATGCACAAGTTCTTCATGTCCCAACATGGGCGGCGGTGCGGGGGGCATCGTCCCATGGCTGAGCTCTTTTGACGGCACGGTCACGTTCTCCCTTGAATGCTGCTGCCACTGTTTACTGTTGCTGCCATTGTTTACTGCGCCTGCCGCGTACCCTTCAGCTCGCTTTGCAGGTGCGCGAATTGCTGATGCACCTGCGCATCAGTGGTGCCGCTGTTGATCTGCGCGGTCAGAGCAGCCAAACGGCGCTGCTTGGCCCGCAGCTTCAGGCGGCGGATTTCATCTCCGATCGTCTGTGCCGACAAAGGCTGGTCATCCTGAGCCATCGCCGTCGCGGTGAGGAGCGCACGCGCATCGTCATCATCAATCGCCGCCAGCAGCGCGGCCGGGTCAAGCCCTTCCTCGCTGTCCATCTGCGCGTACATCAATGCGGCTGCCATGCGGGCGGGCGCGGTATCAAACTCATCTGGGTGCAGCTCGGTCCGCACCAGAGCGGCGAGGCTGCGATCTTCGTTCAGCAGGGCGCGCAGCAGATGCCGTTCGGCCTGCTCGGTCGCGCTGCCCAGCAAAGGTGTGGGCGGCGGCGCGGCAGGCATCGGACGCATCGGGGCAGGCCGGTCGGTCTGAGTCATTGTCCGGCCGCTCAGATACGCCTCCACATCGCGCTGAATATACTCTTGGGCCGACACGCCGCGCACCCCGTACTGCGGATGGTACGGCAGGGCGATCTTCATATAATGCGCTCGCAGCGCGGGCGTTTTGACGGATGCTAATATCGGCAGCGACTTTTCAAACAAAGCCACGCGGTCGCGCTCGCTCATCTCCGATGCCGGACGGCGCAGCAGGCGCCTGAGCCGGTACTCGGTCAGCGGCATGGCGTCTTCCAGTGCCATCTCAAACACGCGCCGCTTGCCGCCGCGCAAAAGGCTGTCTGGGTCGTCGCCTTCCGGCAGGTCCAGCACGCGCACTTCCACTTCCTGCGCTTCAAAGATGGCGGCGGCCCGAAACGCCGCTTTTAATCCTGCCGAGTCGGCATCAAAGGCCAGCAGCACGGTCGGCGCGAGGCGCGCCAGCACTTTGACGTGTTCTTCGGTCAGCGATGTTCCCAGAGTCGCGACCACGTTTTCAAACCCGGCCTGGTGGCACGCCACCACGTCTGTGTAGCCTTCCACGACCACCGAACGGCCCTGCGAAGCAATCGCCTTGCGCGCCCGCCAGAGGCCATACAGCGTGCCGCTTTTGGAAAAGACCGGGGTTTCGGGCGAGTTCCAGTACTTGGGGACGCCTGCCCGCACTTCGCCTTCAATCAGCCGGCCCCCGAACGCGATAGGCCGCTCATGCACGTCCAGAATGGGAAAGACCAGACGCCCCCGCAGCTTGTCAAAGTACCCGCGCTCGCCCTTCGTGACCAGCCCTGCCCGCTCGGCATCGGCGAGGCTGACATTCTTTTGTTCTAAATGCCCCGACAGCCCGTTCCACGCGTCCGGCGCGTAGCCGATCTGAAAATCTTCCTGCGCGGCATGGGCGATCTGACGCCCCAGCAGATACTCCTGTGCGACCGGGGCGCGCTTCAGCATCTCCCGGTAGTAACGCAGCGCCAGAGTGTTGATCGTGTACAGCCGGTCTTTTTCGCCCGCTTCGGGCCGTTCTGCCGCGGCTGCAGAGGCTGTGCCACCCCGGCCGCTTTGGCCCGGCCCGCGCCCTTGTTCTTTGGTCAGGGTCACGCCCGCCCGCAGGGCCAGCCGCTCCAGCGCTTCGGGGAACGACAGGTTTTCTATCTTTTGGACGAACTTGAAGACATCGCCGCCTTCGCCGCACGATCCGAAGCAGTACCAGGTGCCAAGGTCCGGGTTGACTGTGAAGGACGGCGTTTTCTCTTGATGAAACGGGCACAGCCCCTTGAAGCTGCGCCCGGCCCTCTTCAATGTGACATACGGCTCCACCGTGGAAACAATATCCACCCGCGCCCGGATGTCGTCAATATCGCGCCGATCCGACACTTGGCACCTTCCCGCTCCCACACACGCTTATGCTACCCATATGACGCAGAGCGCCGGAGGCAAACCATCCCCGGCAGGGCCGAAGCCGTGCCCGCAGGGATATAAGCCTTAGTGACAGAGGCCGTTCTTGCGTCCGAAGGACGTGGCTTCGTCCCCTGCCAAAAGACAGACACCCCCGGCTTGTCGCTCTTTCCAGGGGAGCATGCTCCCGCTGCGTCCTATCAGTTATTCTACAGCGGCGACGATAATGGCGACCACGCGCTGATTGTAAAACTGGAACGCCGCATGGGCACGCTCCGTGTAGCGGGCGGTCAGCACGCCGCCGGTCTGCTCCTGCGTTTCCGGGTAGCCGTATTTGCCCATCACCGCCCCATACTTCGCGCCCAGCCCGACCCCTTTGGCTGTCCGCACCGAGCCTTGATAACCGGTCGCTCGGATTTGCACCACGCGCCCGTCGCTGGAAAACGTGAACTCCAAGTCACTGCCGCCGGGCCGGTCGTAAATCCAGGTCGATTCGCCGGCGCTCGGGTCTGCCTGTGCGCCGCCCGCGCCGTTTTGCGTCAAGCCGCCCGGCCCGCCATTGCTGCCCGGCGCTCCCGGCAAGCCGCCCCCAAGGCCAGGGCCGCCGCCGCCCAGCTCCGGCGGGGCCGCGCCGAAGCCCGGCAGCGCGCCCGGAGCCATGCTCGGCGCTCCCGACTGCCCGGACTGCACGCCTGCCGCGGCCCCGTTTGTCGGGGTCAGCGAAGGCCGTCCCACGATCACCTGCGACGGGCTGCCGTACTTAGCCAGAACAGGTCGGGGCGTGCTGAAGATTTTAATGCCCGCCAGCGACCGCTCCGCCGCCGACGCTGGCCCTGCCGGCAGCAAAGCCAGCACCCCGAGTACCGCCATCAGCGCACCTTTATGCCCCTGCTTTGTTCCAGTCCCATTCAATTGTTTCACGAGTTATCCGCCTCCCGCAGCAAGTGATTTGTGCATCTCTCACCAGCAAGAGATGTTCTTACACCTGATTATACGATATATTTCACCACAACTACTCCGATTTTCCTGCTTGGCGATAAGATTATTCCCGGCTTACCCTATTTTTGCTGCGGCAAGCGCGTCATTTGCCGCTGTGTTCGTGGCAAGTCGCCGGTCTTGACACAGCGTGGTGTAAGTGTTAGAATTGCAGCACTTCTCCTTTTATTGTCGGCATCCGGCGCCGGGCGGGAGAGACTTTCGGCAGAGAACTTATGCGCATTTTTCCGTTACTGACCCTGAGAGACTGTGTAGAAAGGTCATTCTGGTGCTAACCGCCTGAGCATCAGCGCGGATAGGGCGATCTGAATAAGGGCCACGCTCGACGCAGGGCGTTCTTCATAATCCTTTGAGAGCCGCCGCTGCTTG